>Ga0070728_10001353_pt1 | contig 37559 bp, 34 predicted proteins | sample tdDd471_FD_66723 | JGI IMG/M metagenome (GOLD analysis project Ga0070728, IMG submission 66723) | Marine sediment microbial communities from the Atlantic coast under amendment with organic carbon and nitrate - tdDd47.1 | ecosystem: Environmental > Aquatic > Marine > Coastal > Sediment | place...
CACGCCCTTTCATACTACCTCGTGCTGGCACAAGAATTACGCCGCCTATGCCATCGTCAGCAAATTTACGAAGTAGACGATTCTCTTCATCAACATCCCGATCTGTACTCGCAAATTGGACTGTATAGCCAGCTTTACGTAAGAGACGCTCCGCACCGCTTAGCAAAGACATCGCAAATGTACCTCGATATTCAGGGATAATGAAGCCAATAGCATTACGAGAATCTGGTTCGATTATTTGTTCAGCAACAAATGTACCTTTCCCTGCTACTCGGTAGATTAAGCCTTCTTCCTGCGCCGCTTGCCATGCGCGTTGGATGGTAGCTCGACTTATATTAAGATTGTTTACCAATTCCCATTCTCCCGGTAACTGTGCATGAGGATCTAATGCGCCAGTTAATACCTTGTGGCGAAGCTCATCTAATAACTGAATATGAAGTGGTAACGAACTTTCTTTTGAAATTTGGAATACAATCATGTTATAACCTGTCCGAACATGTTTACTATAGCCTATAAATATGAAAATTACAAGAACTGCTAAATGTCTTTTATTATGTGTGAAAAACGCTACCTACAGTAGTGGAAGTAACATGTGATTAAACTATAAAACTAAAACGAGTATGATAAAACGTTTTTTCCGAAAAGGCTTCTTCCTTTTTGCAAAAAGTGCCAAACTTCAGGATTACGTTCTTTCGTAATCGAATTTTTCTTGATTAACACTTCAGTGAGTTAAGCAAGAAGCGTGCAAAACAGAAAACCGCCCGCTATGAGAGTGGAGCAAAAATCCTTATCGAAAAAAGAAAACACTCCCATTAGGACAACTCGCCGATGTTTTCATACACTTCAAGGGGAAAATCTGCCAGTGGTATCTGGGAATGGCTAGCGCACTAATTAACGGACAATGGGTTTGAGGAATGGCTGTTAGCTCGATTTTGTCTTGGCCCGACCCAAGTGTGTTTTTTATTTTTACTCGTATGATTTGCCTTAAATGTGAAAATCTGGTAAAACCAATTTGACAAAACATAGTGTTATTTACCGTTCCTCTTAAGTTTCTGTCAGGGAGTGGTATTGGTTCAGGTTATATGAAGAAGTATGCGTTTTGGTCATTATATTAGCTTATGTTATTTTACCCATTGGTGAATACTATCTTAACTACCTTCTGGAAAATATCCCTACAAATACTGCTATTCCAATTATCAAGTACTATGAGACACGGATGTTGAATCTGGCAAAATGGCGACTTGTAAACAGATTTTGAGGTCAATCAACTAGAGTTGTCTCTGTAAAAAGGATAAATGAGATGCAAATGCTTAAGCAAGTCAGTAATACAGTATTGAAAGTTCCCAGATTAGGATTTGGTTCTGCCCCCATTGGCAATCTATATTCCGAAATCCCTGATAAAGCAGCGATTGAGACGATTCAACATGCTTTGCAATCTGGGGTTAATTTTTTTGATACAGCACCACATTACGGGGCGGGCTTAGCAGAAAAGCGTATCGGATTAGCGTTACAGGGTGTGGATCGCGATCAATTTATTATCGAAACAAAGATAGGACGCTTAATCACTCCAGATCAACAACGAATTTATGATTACTCTCATGATGGTGTTATAAAGAGCCTAGAAGCAAGCCTCAAGCGTATGAAAATTGATTATGTTGACAGCTTACTCATCCATGACCCCGATGCAGGTGCTCTCTCTACCCAATACGTTATTGAAGAAACACTGCCAACACTGATTGATTTAAAGCGTCAGGGTGTCATCAAAGCAATCGGCGTTGGCATGAATTACTGGGAAATGTTGTTAGAATTTGCACAGGTAGATGGCGTGGATTGCTTTATGCTCGCTGGACGATATACTTTGCTTGAACAGACTTCCCTTGCCGCTCTGGATGAATTCCGAACTAAAGGAATCAGTGTGTTTGCTGCTGGCGTTTTTAACAGCGGTATCCTTGCGACGGGGACACACTCCAACGTACCACTCCATTTTCAATATAAGCTCGCATCCGAAGATATCGTTTCCCGTGTTCAAAATCTTGAATCCGTTTGCGAACAGTTCAATGTTGCGTTGCCTGCCGCTGCAATTCAATTCGTGTCCGCTCATCCAGCAATGACATCACTTGTGATCGGAATGGAAACACCTCAACAGGTTGATTCTGCAATAGCCTATTTACAACAGCCTATACCAAAAGACTTCTGGTTAGAACTACGCAACCAGCACCTAATTCATTCAGATTCACCCTTACCCTTATAGGAATGTAAATCATCATCTGTTTCGATCATCATCCGACCTTACAATGATCACACATCCATATCATCTAAGCGATTCATCTCAGGTCGATAATCCCATCGAATACTTTCGTGTGGTTGTGTTTTCTCTGTCCATGCCTGCAATATATCGACATCAGCGCGCTTTTTTGCCATTATTTGCTGGATATTGTCAGGATTCCAGTCGGCAAGTACCTCTTGTGTTAACGCATCACGAATGTCTTTACAGGTTGGATCGTCAGCTCTATCATTTAATTCGTCTGGATCATCTTTAAGATTAAATAGTTGAGGCTCGTATCCGTGGTAGTAGACCAGCTTCCACTCATCCCGTCTTATCATGCGAAGATAGCAATCATCACCAACAGGCGCAAATTGATCAGAACAATATTCAGAGAACGCTATATCTTCCCATTCTGATGTAGCCGAATCTTCTCCCACTAGAGGGAGTACACTCCGTCCGGGCGAGTTAGGCAATGGAGGCGCACCCAGTGCATCTAAGATAGTTGCATTGACATCTAACGCGCTAACGACTCTATCACAGCGTTGACCACTCTTGATTTTTCCGGGAAATGAAATAATCAACGGCACTTTTACAGACTCCTCATAAAATACATGCTTCCACCAAAGCCCATGTTCGCCAACCATATCGCCGTGATCTGAGGTATACACAATCAATGTATTATCCGCTAACCCGTTATCATGCAATGTGTCAATAATCTGACCAATCATAGCATCAACACTTGTGACCAATCCCCAATACGCAGTCCGTGCCCGAAGAACTTCATCTTCTGTAACATTAATAGCCCCTGTATATTCTCGCCATTGACGTATAAAGGCATGTGTTTCGCTATCATAGCTTCGATCCTTGCGCGGTAAGGTCATGGTGTCACGATATTGGTCATAATGTTCATGACGAGCTACATACGGTGGGTGGGGTAGCATAAATCCAACCGTTATCGAGAAGGGTTCTACCTCTCCCTGCCAGCGTTTCTGCGTGCCGATTCGATTAAGATAATCAATCGTTGCAGTAGTGACATAGTCATCATGTATTTCATATCCCGATTGACCCGCACCAGATCGCTTCAGGCTAACACGGTCAGGACCTGCCGTACCTGTCAAAACGCCTCGATCTGGATTAGTGCCACCGACGTAATTTGGGGAATGATCACCAATGAGCCGTTCACTGTAACCATGCAATTGATCAGGGCCAATCGAGTGCATCCGACCGATCAATATGGGTTTATACCCTGCCGCCCCCATGCTATGTGCAAGTGTTGGAATGCTGGAATCTAGCGTATGATTATTCGTCCAGACCTCATTCTGATATGGATGTTGCCCACTGAGCATCGACATGCGAGAGGGAACACATATGGGCGAGGTGCAATAGACATTAGTGAATAATGCTCCCTCTTGTGCCAAACGATCCATGTTTGGGGTTTGCACCAATGGATCACCATAACAACCTGTAACGAAAGGGTTATGTTGATCGGTATGTATATAGAGTAAATTAGGACGTGTCAAAATATTCCCTCGCTTTGAATAGTGACCACTCTTTTAGAGATTAACTTCATTATAAAATGACAATGGTTTTATCACCTTTGGATAGCGGTCATGCACGCTTCCGTCAGATGGCGAAAACGTGCATGAATCGATTATTACATATTTTCTTCAAGTGTTGTTTCGAGTTCGTCAATTAGGGTTTGTGCAGCTTCTTCGGGGGTGACATCTCCCAGAAGAGTCTGTTGTAATACTGGCAATACGGTGTTCGATTGCCAACCTGCCCCACCAGGGAATCCGGGTGATGCAGCAATATTGACCGTATTTACAAGTGGTGAATACAGTGGATTATCCAAAAGGCGGGTATCTTCCGCGGCGGCTGTTGTTGATGGGAAGTATCCGGTCTTTTCCATAAAGAGGATTTGTGTGTCAACTTCTGTCCAGTATTTTAGCCAAGCCCAAGATGCATCTTCGTTTTCTGGATCTGGACTCGATAACCCATTAAAGGCTGGTGTAGAAGACCCCATGAGTTGCGCGGGCCCCATTGGTCGTGGCGCAGTCATAAACGTCCCCTCGTTGCCGAGTATCGCTTGCATTTCGCCCAGTGATCCAGTGTGATGCCAGATCATGGCTGTCTGACCAATCTGGAAACCCTCGATCATCTGACGGAAGCTGTCTTCAACGACACTTGGAGGAACAGTACCATGAACAGTATACAGTTCTGTGTACCAGCGAAGTGCTGCGGCTGTTGCATCCAGATCAAGGGTCGGATTGAGGTCTTCATCCACAATAGGTCCGTTGAATCCTTCGATTACAGGTAGAAGGTTACCCTGTCCACCTCCACCACCGCGTAACCCAAAGCCATATCGACCTTGTTCTGGATCGGTTAAAGCAATCGCAGCTTGTGTAAATTCTTCCCATGTCGTGGGGGGTTCAACTCCAGCTTCTTCGAACCAATCTGCCCGGTAGTACATCAAGTCAACGAACATGAAACTAGGAATACCATAAATCCCACCGTCAATTGTCGAAAGTTGCCATCGATCTTCAGGAATCAAGTCCATCAAATTGTCAGCTTCAACACGGGCACTAATGTCTTGTAGACCTTCAATCGCAACGAGATCAGCAATTCGGTCTGAAAGAGCCATTGTCGTATCCGGCGCGGCACCACCAAGAACAGCTGTTGTGAATTTCGTAACAAAATCGGCATTTGGCACAGTCAGGGGTTCAACAACAATATCGGGATAATCTTCGTTAAATTTTGCCAATACCTCTTCAAAACCAGCGAAGACGAACTCAGCAATAAAGTTATGCCAATATTCAACAGTTCCAGATACATCTTGTCCTTGAACATGTGACATCAGACCGGGTGCAAATGATCCTGCGGCTAGTGACGCTCCAGAGATACCTGCAAGCCGCAAGAATTCGCGCCGTGAAAGATAATTTTTTTTATTCATAATATAACCTACTCCCTTTTATTAAAATAATTATTTGCATATACATAACAAAAGACTACACCATTAATTCTCCTTTCTATCGAACTACCCCTTTACTGCGCCTTGTGTAAGACCCCGAACAATCGAGTTTTGAGCAAGGACAAAGAAGATAATGATTGGAATAACACTAATGATGCCACCCGCACTCAATAGCCCCCACGGTAAATTGAACTCACCACCGACGAGCAGGTGTAAACCCACGGGCCAAGTTTGTGATTGCTCGTTACTCGTAAACATAAGTGCGAACATGAACTCATTCCAAGAAGCAATGGAGATCAACACGGCAGTTGCGGCAATGCCGGGTGCTGCAAGCGGTAGTATGATACGGACAATAACCCCTGCGCGGGACGCACCATCAATACGTGCCGCTTCTTCAAGGTCAATTGGTATCGCATCAAGAAAACCCTTTATCATCCAGATGCTGATAGGCAACAAGAATGTGGTATAAACGAGTGCTAAACCTAGCCTCGAATTCAACAGACCTAGATTTCTCAGAATGATGAAAAGTGGGACTAGCATCAGCACCATCGGAAACATACGGATAAGTAAGAAGACCATCATCATACCGCCCCGCCCGGGAAAACGATAACGTGATAAGGCGTAGGCAGTTGTTGAACCTATCACGAGACAAATAGAAACTGTCATTACGGTGATAATCGCACTGTTGCCAAATAATGTGATAAAAGACATACGACCCCACAACTCGCTATAGTTTTCTAGGGTCGGGTTCGTCGGTATATACTGAAGGGTTTTTGTTACGACATCTTCATTGCGTTTGAGCGATGTGAGAAATGTCCATACGATAGGAAATGCCGAGAAAATGCCGACGATTACGACAACCGTATAAGCCAGCACATTGTATAAGCGTTGCGTGGTGCGGTGGCTCATGTTGCACTCCTTTGTTGATTTGGATTTCGCAAAACCCTCATATATATGACAATAAAGATGGTGACAATCAACAACATAATGGTTGAGATAGTTGCCGCATAACCAAAGTTAAATTCTGAGAAAGCCGTGTTAAAGGCATAGAATGATAGAACATGTGTTGTCCGACCTGGTCCACCTCCTGTCAATATGATAAAGAGATCAGGTGAGTTGATAACGGCAATTGTCCGTAGTGTCACAGAAACAAGGATTATTGGAATTAACAGGGGTAATGTGATGGCTCGATACTTGAGCCACGGATTTGCACCGTCTACAGAAGCCGCTTCGTATAATTCGGTTGGAATACTTTGCATTCCAGCGAGTAATAACAAGGTGAAAAACGGAAAACCACGCCAAAGTCCAACCATCAGTACGGCAATCATTGTTGTGTTGGGATCGGCAAACCATGCGTGATAGCTATCGAGTAAGCCTATACGAACCAATAAATCATTGACAACACCCAGCCGTGAATCGAGCAGAAGTGCCCACATATGTCCCGCGACTACTGATGGCATAAACCATGGCATTAATAGCATTGTTCGGAATAAGGCGCGCCCTCGATTAATGTGATTGAGTGCTAGTGCAGCTATCATCCCAAGCATCAACGGTAAGATGACATTACCAACACCAAAAATAAACGTATTCTTTAACGAAATCCAGAAGATGGGATCGTTGATAAGCTCTTGATATTGTTCCAAACCTACCCACGGCTGACCTGCTTTGGGGCGTAGAAGATTATATTTATGGAAACTTAGCCATATCCCGGATACTACAGGATAAAAAATGACGACTGAAACAAGTAGAAGACCGGGCAAGATCATCAAATATGCCCAATATTTAGTCTCTGAGATGTGTCCAATCAATGAGAAGGGGTTGAGCTTCTGCAGATATAGCGACAAAAAAGACTGTAGCTTATTCCTAGCATCAGCATTTGCAAGCTGCGACATTAAAACCTCTATCTAAAAATAAATATTATTGCCGATAATTAATTTCTATAATGAGTCCGTATTTTTTAATTCTGCTAATTTACGATGCCCTTCCTCCGAATGTGTCAAATGAATTAACATTGCAGATCGTGCTGCATCGGGATCGCGTTGTTTCAGTGCAGCCAATATTCGTTCATGGTCTTCGCCCGATGTGGTTGCTGTACCGCGCATTTGAATAATTTCACGTCGGTAATCGATGCCAACAAGCTCGCCAACAACTTCAACAAATTGAGCTAATAGTGGATTGCGTGTGGCGGTGGCAATGAGTTTATGAAAGGTACGATCCAATTCGTATGCCTCGTCTATTCGGTGTTCACTATCAGCAAGTTTCATGCGGATTACAGACTTCTCGAGTTCTTGCAATTCATCATCTGTGATGCGTTCCGCAGCTAATGCTACAGTAGAAAGTTCCAGCGATTTACGAGCTTCATAGAGTTGTGTAATGGAGTTTGGCTCTAGAAAGTAGACAAATTCAAGGTGTTCAATGAGACTACCTGTAGAAAGCGAACTGATAAAGGTTCCGGAACCGGGACGGATTTCAATGACATTCATGGATGCAAGCGCACGCAAAGCAGATCGAACAGTGGGCCGTCCGACATTCATCTGTACTGCAAGCTCCCGTTCTGGCGGTAATTTTTGACCGGAAACGAGTTTGCCTTCTTTGATCATCTCTAGAATATTGCTCACGATCTGATCCGGCAGTACCTCTTTTTTGAACGCACTGAATTGGTTGTCCTCTTGCATGTTTATTTGTCCCAAAATGGTTTTTATGGTAAACTGGTAAAACCAATTTAAAAATTATAATTTATAATTTTATTTCTGTCAAACAACCCAAGTATAAAATGACTAATCTCAAGGGGGCAATAGATGACTAATCAGATCAAGATTACAGGTATCGATGTTCACAAATACGAATTTGAAACAGCTAATTTGGCAGCAGATGATGAATACAATGGATTCAATCTTGTCTACAAAGCTAACTCAACAATAAAACGGACGGCATTTGTTCTTCAAATTCATACCGATGTAGGCATCACAGGAGAATTTGCTGGGGGTACGGCTTCAGACTATGCACAGATGGAAAAATTTGTCTCATATCTCATGGGTCGTAATCCCTTACAACGTGAATTGATTTACAACGATGTCAAACGTGCGTTACGCAAATATGATCGTATGAGCATGGGGCCTGTTGATATTGCGCTTTGGGACATTGCCGGTAAGCTCTACAATGCTCCAATCTGGGAACTACTGGGAGGATACCGCACGCGTTTGCCCGCCTATGCTTCCACATATCATGGTGATGAAAATGGAGGATTAGGTACGCCTGAAGCGTTTGCGGATTTCGCAGTTCAATGCCAGGAAATGGGATATAAAGCCTTCAAGATTCATGGCTGGAGTAACGCACCGATCCAACGTGAAGTCGCGAATGTGCTTGAAGTTCGCAAGCGGGTCGGTGATGAGATGGACTTAATGCTTGATCCAGCCTGTGAGTATGAAACTTTTGCACATGCCTTGCGTGTTGGGCGTGCTTGCGATGAAGCCAATTATTTCTGGTATGAAGACCCGTTTAAAGATGGAGGTATTTCGTTGACAGCCCACCGCAAACTCCGTCAGTTGATCACTACGCCAATCCTAATGGGTGAACACATCCGCACATTGGAACCGAAGGTTGATGCTGTGGTCGCTGATGCTGTTGATTATATGCGTGTCAATCCGACATATGATCTAGGCATTACTGGGGCGATGAAAGTTGCACATGCAGCGGAAGGCTTTGGGCTCGATGTGGAGTTACATGGCAACGGCCCAGCACAACGTCATTGTATGGCAGCTATCCGAAATACCAATTATTATGAACTAGGTCTCGTTCATCCGCTTGCTGATTCTTCTGCTCCACCTGTCTATACGGAGGACTATGGGGGTGATCGTTTAGATTCGATTGACGCTGATGGAACTGTACCTGTGCCTATGGGACCCGGACTGGGTATCACACTTGATTGGGAGTTTATCGAACGTGGCAAAATTGGAGTCAAACATTACAGCTAGGGCAACATCCTAGCTCTGTTTCGTCCTTGGGGATAGAAGAATTGTTTTATGGCTGATTCAAATCGCAATCGAACATACAAAAAGATTTAACGCTGAGGTACACGTTGCAACGCGGCAAATGATTCTGACAAACAAAATTCGTATCCCCAAGGACTTGATTTCTTATCGTTTCCTCTCTGTGTTTCTGTATCTCTACTTGCGAGACATTTCAAATTCGTACTCTTTATTTTCCTCATCCGTCTTTGGAGGAATAACTGACTAAGTTTTAGAATCCATCCACTGGGAAATATCATTCGTCTCGGATACCGACGCACCCTGATGCAAGAAACAACTACTCGCCCGATTATCATCGACCTGAAATAAGGGTGGTTGTGTCGTCCAGCATTGTTCCTTCACATGCGGACAGCGATCAGCGAACTTACAACCAAAACTCTTGCGGGACACTCCATTGGTCGAACCAACATCTTCATTTGCATCGTGTTCCCAATCACGAGTGGCACGCATCCGTGGGATGGAACTTACCAGTAGTTGCGTGTAAGGATGTTGCGGATTTGCAATCACATGATCGACATCCCCAACCTCAACCACCGATCCCCTATACATAATTAGAATATTCTGACAAATCTGGTAGGCAGTAGTTAGATCATGTGTGACATAGAGCACCGAAATCCCCAATTCCCGATTGAGTACGCGCAAACTCTCCAAAATCGTGGCACGCAAGGACGCATCGACCATCGATACGGGTTCGTCTGCCAAAATGATCCGAGGTTTGACAATTAAAGCACGTGCAATCATCACACGCTGGCGTTGACCACCACTTAACTGATGTGGGAATCGGCCGAATATTTCGTTAGGTCGCAAACCGACTGTTTCAAGTGCTTCTGAGATTAGCGCGTGGGCTTGGTCTCTGGATTTTGCCAGACCGAATTTTGAGATTGCCGTGAAGAGCAAATGTTCCGCTTTGTAGAAGGGATTGTAGACCCCAAAAGGATCTTGATAGATCGGTTGCACGTCACGCAGAAATGCCTTGCGTTCTACCCGTGATAGTTTGCGAACATCTTTTCCCTGATACAAGACTTGTCCGGTAGTCGGTGAATCGACACCCAATAGAAGGCGGGAAAGCGTGGTTTTACCACTGCCACTCTCACCTGCCACGGCAATCATTGAGGGAACGTCTTTGGAAATCGAAAACGTCACATCATCTACCGCAACTACCCTATGCTGATCAAATCCTCGACCACCGAAGACCTTCGTAACGTTACGCAGTTCTAAAAGAGGTGTCATGCGTTTGTCTCCTGTGTGGAATTCTCATCTGTAAAGAGATGGCAGGCTGCCCACCGCTCCGGATAGATTTGGGTCAACGATGGCTCGACCTCTGCACACACATCCATTGCTTCTGGGCAACGGGGACGGAACAAGCAACCGCGTGGCAGATTGATCAGAGCAGGTGTAATACCCGGTATGCCGATGAGTTTCTCTTGTTTTTTCTCTAATGTCGGCACGCTTTCTAACAACAACCTCGAATATGGATGTAATGGATTCTCTATCATGTGTTGCACCGGCTGTAAATCAACAAGTTTTCCAGCATACATAACCCCGACGCGGTCCGCAAATTGTGCAATAAGGCCCATATCATGTCCGACTAGAATCACAGAGGCATTGGTCTCTCGTTGCAGGCGCCCCAATGTCGCCATCACCTGCCGTTGTACCACAACATCCAACGCACTTGTTGGCTCGTCCGCGATGATTACATCGGGGTTGAGAGCAGTTGCCGTTGCCATGGCTACGCGTTGCTTCATGCCACCACTCAACTGATGCGGGTACATATCAGCAACCTCCGGATTCAGCCCTACCCTTGCTAGCATTTCCTGAACGCGCGCGCGGCGTAATTCCTTGCTTTCATAATAGCCGTGATCTTCTAAACCGTCAGTCAGTTGATCCTTGATGCTCATCACCGGATTGAGGGAATTCATAGCAGCCTGAGTCACCAGAGCGACCTTGTCTAATCGCATGAGTCGCATCTCTTCTTCGTTCATCGCCAGCACGTTACGCCCATTTAACAGAATTTCACCGCTGACGATCTTTGCTGGTGGTTTGAGCAGACGCATGATCGCCAGTGCAGTTGTCGTCTTGCCACTTCCAGACTCCCCCACCAACGCCAATCGCTCACCGCGTTGCAGGTTCAAACTCACACCGTTGACTGCCTTAATATTTCCTGCATCCGTTTCGTAATGGACGTGCAAGTCTTTGATCTCTAGTACAGAACCTGTCATTACAGTTTTCTCCTTAATCGTGGGTTAGCCCATTCGTCAAGACCAAGCGATACCAAAAACAGCGCGACAAACAGGAAGACAATCATCAAGATTGGTGGCAATAACCACCACCACCATCCATTTAACAGAGATCCGTAATGGATATTCCAGTAGATCGTCATGCCTAGCGTATTTGACTCGAATGCACCAAGCCCAAGCGCTTCCAGACCTATGGATGCCAGAATCGCACCGGCGACAGCCAGCACAAACGTAGAAATAAGATATGGCATCAGATTGGGTATCATTTCCTTGATAATGATTTCTGGACCGCTCATACCAGTAAAACGCGCCATCTCGACATAAGGTTTCTGCTTCATCACGAGCACTTGTGATCGCAGGATACGCGCGGGATTGAGCCACGATAGCGCAGCCACGATCAACGCCATCATATCAACCGTCATATCGCCGGGTACCGAAATGGCAATGATCACGAGTACAAGTAGTCCAGGTACTGTGCGCAAGATATCGACTACCGAGCTAACAAGTATATCCACAATTCCACCATAATAGACACTGAAAAACGCCAATATCGTACCCACCGCTACACCAATTCCGCCTGCAATGAGGCCAATACGAATTGTTTGAGGTGTTCCGATCACCATGACGGTCAATACATCCTTCCCCTGTCGATCTGTCCCTAGTAGATGCTCGGCTGACGGAGCAAGTCGAGGTCGATTCGCCATAGGTCTTGCATTATCGGGGTCAATCAGAAGACCACCGATTACAACAAATAGCAAAAGTATTAAAAGCATCAGCGATCCGCCAGTCAAAGACGGATTGCGCCTCACATATCGGAATGCAAGTATTACCCGACTAATAGATTTCGGTTCGGCTACATTGGTGTCAGTTGCTATGCTCAAACCTTGATCATTTTCTGCTATTGAACGGTCATCAGTTTCCACCATCTGTTTCATATCTAGTCTCCCCTGTAACTAATGCGTGGATCAAGCAGTGGATAGATAAGATCGATAATCAACATTGAGAATGCGACGGTGAGAATGATCAGAAATACCACGCCCTGAATGACGAACCAGTCGAATCCCAAGATGGCACGAACCAAAACCGAGCCAACACCTGGATATGCGAAAATTACCTCAACAAGAATGGCACCTGAGATGATCGTTCCGAGAGACATAGCCAGGGCTGTAATCTGTGGAAGAATCGCATTACGCATCGCATATTGGAAAAATATTCGCCCTTTTTTAAGACCCTTGGCCTCTGCCTGCAATATATAGTCCTCACCTTCAATAGTCACCATCATAGATCGCATACCCAGTGCCCAATATCCTGTTTGTGCCAGCACAATCGATAACGCCGGAAGTATTGAATGCTTGAAAACTTCCATATAGAAGTCAATCGTTGGTGACGGGAGAGTGGAGGTGCTATAACCACCGAAAAGCGGTAGTAACTTGAACTGAAAGGCAAAGACGTACAGCAATAACAACCCCATCAAGTAGAATGGAACGGCTGAGAAAACAAAAAATGCGGGGAATATGAACTGTAAAAATCGTGGCGCATTACCCCAGCCGATTAATGCGCCAACGAGTGTACCAATTGTGAAACTCATCAACGTTGCGGTGAGCAACAAACCAATTGACCACGGTACAGCACTTAGCACCAGACTTGAAACCTGTTGTGGGAAGTATGCGATTGATTGACCAAGATCCAAACGAGCCATCTGTCCCAGATAGGTCAAGTATTGTTCCAAAATAGGTTTATCCAGACCAAACTTGGTGTTGTAGCTTGCGATAAACTCTTCTACCCCTTCCCCTGTAATACTTACACCCTGAGCCTCAAGTTGAAGAAGCTTCTCTCTGATGGGATCCTGGCCGGACATGCGCGGGAAAAAGAAATTGAGCGTGACAGCTAAAAAAACGATAACAAAAAACTGAATCACGCGTCTTATAAAATATTCCAAAGTCATAATTCACCAATAATTTCTAATAGTGATATTTTTAATCTTGATTAATTATCGTGCGACGTTGCTAGCTTACCGGTCAGACACAATCCAATATTTACGGGGATTGTGCCTGACTGCAAGCGATAGATATGTTTGCCAGCTTTAGTGGGTTGCTCGAGGTCTATTCAGCATCTGTTGCCTCTAGTTGCAACACGATATAGGGAAAACCTGTATGGGGGCTGATGCCATTCATATATGGATTTTCGGTTGTTGGGAAGTTTGTCCAGTAGTGAGTGTTGCGTCCAACACGGTTGAAGAATTGCAACAGTGGAATATCTGGCATATCCCGCAACCAAATGTCCATCGCCTGATGTTCCAGATCACGCACGGTTTCTAGATCGGCAGCCAGAGCTAACTCTGCTACAACAGCGTCAAACTCGGGGTTAGCATAGTTGGCGTAATTTTCTGATTCACCGGTCAAGTATAACCGTAGTGTCTGGTAAATATCACCTGACTGGGAACCGTTGTGCCCCCAGAATGAACATTCGTAGTCGCCACTGGCGAGTTGATCAGCCGCATCTGTCGGTTGTTCGTAACTTGAGTCGATGCCGTGCTGACGTAATAACTCAGCTACCACTGGACCCATATCAGCAAAATGCGGAATGCTGACGATGTTGCATCCAATCCGTTCACCGGATGCATCCGCCCAGAAACCTTCGCTGTCTTTTGCATAACCCGCATCAGTGAGCAGTTGATCAGCTTCGTCTGGGTTGTACATGGTCGGTTCGTATTGTGTCTTTAGATCTTGCAGATTATCGATCGTATCTTGAAGACCTGCATACGGAGGGAATGGCCATTCTGCGAGCACAGCTTGATTGTTGTATCCAAAGTCCATGATCACTTCACGATCCAAATAACGGGAGATTGCCCGACGTACATCGGGATTGCTGAGGTGTGGATTCTCATTATTAGGGTAGAGCGATGTGGGCCACCACGAAATCATGCCGTATGGACCTTCGCGTCCTGTCCAGGTGATAGCATCTGGGTTTTGGGAGAGCATCTGCTCGACAACTTCAACCGATACGTCATGCGTCTCATCTAGTTCGTTATTGATAAGTGCAGTTCCCTGACTTTGAGCGGTTTCAATAACGGCATAGACCATGCGCTCGACTTCTGGCAATTCCTCGAAGCCCGTTGCACAAGCCCACCACGCATCACAATCACGTACACTGTCAATAACACGTCGGCGTTCATCGGCAAAGACAACACGCCACGCACCTGTTGTAACTGGGCCAGCGCCATCGTTCCATGCCGTATATTCTGCCCAGTCTTTGTCCTGCCAGATGTGTTGCGGCACGATGAATGTTGCAGAATCACCTTTAGCTGCGATGATTTCGTTATGGAAACGGGGAGCAGGCAGATTGAATGTAATTTTGACTGTGAGATCGTCAATGACTGTCGCTTCTTTTACAAAGGTCGGGTAAACACCACCTCTGCGGACATTACTACCCAGATCACGCAACGTATTTAAGGTATAAGCGACATCGTCTGCCGTAAATGGCTCGCCGTCACTCCAGAATATGCCTTCACGTAGGAAGTAGGTTAATTCAGTTGCATCATCGTTGTATTCCCAACGTTCAGCTAGCCAAGGATATTCATTACCATTCAGATTGTCAGCATATGACAAGGGTTCGTAGAAGAACTGGATTAACTGTTGGTGGTCTCCACCTAGGTTGTAAGGACTCCACATTTCACCGCCGCCGAAAAGCGTAAAGTGCCCCGCGATGAATGTGCGGTTACGCGGAATATCATCTGATTGGCTCTGAACGCTCATTGCCATCAGCATAAACAAACTCAAGATGATAAAAATCGAAATTAGTTTACGTTGCATTTTTACTTTCTCCTTAAAAAATTTTTAACTTCAGAACTATATTTGTATTTCTAATCTAACAGGTCTCAGACTGTGATCTTAACTCCTCTCATTCATTGTCTATTTAGTTACAGCTCAAATAGTGAAAATAAGTTTTCTAGTCGCAGTATTTGTCTTGATTGGATAACTATGTTCGACTAGGAACTTATGCACCCTGAAAAACAGCACTTTCATTGATGTAGGGATGTAGGAAATAGCAAAGACATCTTCGCTACACGTATTCCCTATTCAATGAATACATCAACAAAATAATCTGCAACTGGTGTATTTCTTGGTGATTACAACTTGGAGACAGGTTAACAATAATAATTGAGAAAATAACTAATAGTTTTCTTCTAAAACCAGTTTGCAGAATTATAATTTATAATTTATAATATAACATATAAGCGAGTGTTTGTAAATAAACAGATTGTAATATCATGCCTAAACAATGGTGGACGTTAGGGACAACAACACAAGATGTCATAAGGACAGCCACAGCTCCTATTCTAGAAATAAAAGGTGTTTTTTATTTTGAGGAAACCATCTCAATGGAATGGGCACCTATCCCTGAAGTATGTGTCATGACGCAGGGTCTGCTTCTGGCGTAACGGGTCATGTTTGCACTCGGTGAGCACTTGGGACGGCTGGATGCTTATGATAGAGTTTATGCCTGCGCCGTACAAGATTCATGGACGTACTCATGGAAGAATATCAAATAAATACAAATTTGACCCGCGACCAATTAGAAACGTTGTTAGACCTAAAACAATATACAGGGGTGGCTGCACAATTTATTAACGGTATCATTAACGCGTAAATACACCACCACGTAAGTAATCTGCACTATCCGACAGCATAAATGCAATAATCTCAGCTACGCCCTTGGGCTTACCATATTTACTGTGGGCAATCTCTAAAACTTCAGCTTCTGTTAAACCTGACTTTTTAGCATTTTCCTTCTCTGCATCTAATTTGAGTTTCGTATATATACTTCCTGGCGCAATGGTATTGACGCGAATATTGCGTTTTTCTAAATGACGAGCTAAGGTCATGGCTAGACCATTTGCACCACCTTTACTTGCGCCATAAGCGAGTGAAGAGCTACCTCCGACTACACCAGCTGGGGATGTCACCACAATTAATGTGCCTTGCGACTCTTCAAGCATCGGAGTTCCATACTTTGCACACAGAAACACACCCTTAGTATTGATATCAAGCACAAGCTCGAACACATCGGTCGGCAGTTCTTCTGGTGTTGCAGATGCCCCCTGTAAAATACCTGCCGCACATACAAGACCATCCAGTTTTCCATGTTTTTCTTGTACAGCACTAAAAAGTAATTTTATTTGCTCATCATCACGAACATCTGCCAGAATGAATTCAGCTTTCCCACCATTATCAGTAATACGCTGAACAGTTTCATTAGCTTGGTCTTGATTAACATCAGTAATAACTACTGTTGCGCCTCGTTGTGCACAAAGTTCAGCTGTCGCGCCACCAATTCCTTGTGCGCCACCTGTAACCAAAATTACTTTACCTTGTAAATTTTCCATTATTTCTCTTTTTTATGAACATAAATAGTTGAGTATTGATTATATAATCCCAAAGCTCCCCCTGAAAAATCAAGGGGAGCTAGAAAGTAACATTATCTTATTCGATTGCGTCTTCCAGTCCTTCAAGCATCGCGTCTACGGCTTCTTCTACTGTCGCATCACCAATCAGAACCTTCTGAAATTCGGGCAATACAACATTCCGTGTCCAACCGCTCGCGCCGACGAACTGTGGCTCTAATTCTCCAGCTGCTAGTGCATCAAATGCCGCGCCATAAAGCGGATTATCGGTGACGCGCTCATCATCTGATAACAATGAGTTTGCCGGGAAGTATCCCGTTGCATCAAGAAATTCAATCGCAGGTTCAGGTGTACCCCAGTGGCTAATCCATGCCCATGAAGCATCCAGATTATCGTTTTTCATGATACCATTGTAGAGGAATCCGATATAACCGGGGTATCCCATAGGACCCATTGGACGAGCAATTGTTCCGAATTGATCGGGATCCAGTGCCTCAGAAATTTCGGCTAACGAACCAGTATGATGCCAAACCATTGCCGTTTGTCCGGTTTTGAAACCTTCCATAATCTGGCGATAGCTGTCACCAGTAACGCTAGGTGGAACTGCACCGTGCTCGGTTACCAGTGAAGAATACCAACCAATTGCTTCAATCATGGTGTCACGATCCGCGACAATCTCACCATCTTCCACAAAGTTCACACCAAATGACGACATTACTTCCATGATCAAACCATGACCGCCATCACCGCCACGCAAACCAAAGCCGTAACGCCCCTGCTCTGGATCTGTCAATGCAATCGCTGCATTCGTGAAGTCTTCCAAGGTTTCCGGTGGGTCAATCCCAGCTTCTTCAAACCAGTCTTTACGATAATACATCCAGGGGATGAAGGCAAATGCAGGAACACCGTATATTTTGCCATCTACTGTGACACCTTCCCATACAAGATCCGAACTAACGTCTTTTAGCTCCCAATCATTAATCAAATCGGTGAGATCCACTAGACCATCCATAGCAACCATATCAGTCACACGTTCAGAGCTGACCATCGTTGTATCAGGACGGGCATCACCGATGACAAACGCCGTGAACTTGGACATGAAATCAGCATTTGGGATGTTTTCCTGAACAATTTCAACACCGGGGTTTGCCGCTTGAAAAGATGCAATCACGCTTTCCATACCAATGAATTCACTTTCACTGGTGAAGTGATGAATGTAATTAATAGTTCCTGAAAGTTCTTGCGCGAGAGCAGGACTCAATCTGCTGCCAATGGTTAAGCCAGCAGAAGCCAATGCAGATAGTTGTAAAAACTGACGACGGCTTATTTTATTCTTTAACATGAGTAATTTTCCTTATTTATAATATTTGGACAAAATATATTTACTTACATCACAATGTCTTATACGCATCACATCCTTTCAAATACTGTGAGGTTATCCTTTTACTGCCCCCGCTGTAATTCCACGTACAAGCGTTTGCTGAACCAATCCGAACAGGATCATCACCGGAATGATACTAATAATACCCCCTGCACTGAGCGCACCCCATGGCAATTGGAACTCACCGACCATCAGTGCCAACCCAACGGGCCATGTCCGTGAGTCAACTCCGGTAGTCAGCATTAGTGCAAACAGGTAATCGTTCCAGGCTGCAATACCAATAAATACGCCAGTGGCAACCAATCCACTACGAGCCAGTGGTAAAATAATCCTGAACAGTGCCCCCAGACGAGTACAACCATCAATACGAGCTGCATCTTCTAATTCCGGCGGGATTGCATCGAAAAAGCCTTTCATCATCCATGTACAGATCGGCAGCAGGAATGTTGTGTACGCTAATGCCAGCCCAAAACTTGAATTAAGCAATCCCAGATTCTTCATCAAAATAAATAAAGGAATGATCATCAGCACGACTGGGAACATTCGTAGTACCAGATAAAATAGCAACAGACTGTAGCGTCCCCGAAACTGATAACGTGAGAAACCATATGCCGCCAGTGACCCTAACACCAGACATATCACCAGTGTCATCAGTGTGGTAGCAACACTATTCTGAATCAATGTAGGAAAACCTGACCGAGTCCAAATAGCAACATAATTATCAAACGTGATACGTTCTGGTAGGTACTGTAAATCCGATGTAACAATATCTAACTCAATCTTAAAAGAGGTTAAAAATGTCCAGATAATTGGAAACAACGCAAAAATCAAGACAAACGTGAGGAAAGTCCATCGTATTACCTCAACAATGCGGTCAACAGTCTTTTGATTCGATATCATTAGCCTACTCCTCGGTTACCCCACCAGACGCACGGATGTATAACACAGTGAAGATCATCAATATAGCAAACATCACGACGGACAAAGCACCGGCGTAGCCAAAGTCAAAATCAAGATATGCTGTCTGGAATGCATACAAAGACAGTACCTGTGTTGTATCACCGGGTCCCCCGCCGGTTAAGATCAACAGGATGTCAGGAGAGTTGATCAGACTAATGACCCTCAAAATCACTGAGGCGATGATGACTGCCCGCAGCATTGGTATGGTGATAAACCAGAATTTATCCCACCGACTTGCGCCGTCAACCGATGCCGCCTCATAGTAGTCTTCAGGGATACCTTGTAAACCGGCTAACAATAACAACGTGAAAAATGGAAATCCGCGCCACAGTTCCACTATCAACGCAGATGCCATTGCCGTCTCTTTGTTGGCGAACCATGCTAGGTAGTCGGTTAGCAAACCCATATTCACCAGTATGTCGTTGATCACCCCTAGCCGAGAATCCAGTAGCAATGCCCAGATGTTCGCTGCTACCACTGAGGGCATGACCCATGGCAAAAGCACCAACACCCCCACAATTTTGGTCATGTGACCACTCTTGTTGAGTGCCAATGCTGTACAGAGTCCTAGTGTAAACTGACTGAGCGTTCCAGCGATTACCCATATGCCGGTGTTTTTTAATGCTACCCAGAATTCATCGTCATCAGTAAACAATTCAACATAATGATCAAAACCCACATACCCATCACGGTTTGGACGGGTGAGCTGCTTTTCCTGAAAGCTCAATCCAATGCCATTTAACACTGGATATATGACAACCAGCGAGATCATCAGCAGGCTTGGAAATATTAGGTAATATGCCCATCGACGACTCTCCGAGATATTTCCGAGAACCACAATCGGTGTCAATAAGATTGTTTTGAGGATAGACTGAGAAGTATTATTCATAAGTTTGAACCTATTATCTGATATATCGAGATTAGAGTTGTATCACTTATTTACTAACTCAGAGGAGTCTGCCTCGCTCGAGGTTGATTTACCGCGGAATGCGTCTCCATCTTCAATGTTTTGAAAAACAATGAGGATATCGTCACGATTAGCTTTACCTTTATCTACTAGAGTTTCGATAAAACCATTAGCAACGTCTTGTTTTTCTTGAGGACTACGACCGGGAGACCAATAAACTATGATGGTTGGCATAAATACCTCTTATCTTAAGGTAAGAAAAATAGTTAGAATAGTCAAATTAAATTATAAATTATAAATTATAAATAAAACTATAACATATAGCTATTTATCTGTCAAAAATTCATAATTTGACAAAATTACATACAGTATCCGATAGAAAATAGCAATTTAAGGGGATATAGGAATTACAAGAGAATCATGAAACTTGGATTCAGTTTGCTATTAAATGGCAATAAACTTAGGTATCCGATTTGTTATGTTGTTTGAGTACTTCTTCTTGTAATCCATCAAGGGTGTGCTGAATATGAGCTACAATCAACTCCTTTACATGGGCTGGGTTACGGGCTTCACATGCTTGTATAATGGCTTCATGATCCCGATGTGCATTATCCGCGTTTTTGAGAATGAACATATACCGATAACGATATAATTCACTACGATCCCAAAGTCGAATTATGGAATCTAAGTAATGTTTGCTTCCAACCCGTCGATAAATTGTCATATGAAACTGGCGGTTAAGTTCCATAAATTGGTTAATATTCTTATCATCAGTCGCTTGGCGCATATTCTGATCCAGTTCGCGCAATCGATGCATATCCTCATTATTAAGTTGTTCGAGTGCATGAAACGCAGCTTCACCTTCGATCAGTTGCCGTGCACGATATAAATCAAGTAAATGATCTGGTGTAACTTCCGTCACGAAAGCACCTCGTCGCGGAACGATATTTACTAAGCCTTCTGCTTCTAGCGTTTTCAGGGCTTCGCGGATGGGTACTAAGCTGACGTTGAGTTGTTCAGCAAGGCTATTCTGGTCAATACGTTCACCGGGGGTGAGTTTTTGATGCAGGATTAGCAATCGGATACTCTGTTTTACCTGTTGAGCAATTGTCTTATTAGGAAAATCAGAGTGGTCTTGTTGGTTATTCATAAGATTGTCTGCCTGTATACGTTAATGTGTGTCATAGTCAGTACCTTCTCTAATTATGCGACAAAATCATAAAATTAGGGAGTTCAGATGCTTCTCTTCTAAACAAATCTTGAGTAAATGGAAGATTGCATAGCAACCGAGATAATGAATGCATTTAGGGGAATTGAAATTCTCGCTTCCATAGCGGATCAACTATAGGTTATATGGTTCCATTACAGAGATAAACAGGTTTTACATGAGTGATCTGATTTTTACCTCCATTAATCAAAATGAGCCGACAGTCCACCGTCAACCAAGACTTCGCTACCCGTCATATAACTAGAGGCATCAGACGCTAGAAACAAAGCAACTTCTGCCAATTCTTCTGGTCGACCAATGCGATTAAGTGGAATACGAGGCACAAGAGGATGTTGATCTGCTGGAACATCCCCCCAGTTTTCCAACAACATCGGTGTTGCAAACGCGCCGGGTGAAATACAATTGACACGGATGTTATGGGGTGCGCCTTCTAACGCCATGGTTCGTGTCATCGAAACCACAGCCCCTTTTGTGGCTACATAGGATGTTACTGTCGTAGCCGTTATACGTGCATGAACAGATGCAATCAAGATAACTGCCCCACCACCATTCTCCACCATGATCGGTTTTATGCGGCGCATGAGTAAGAAAGTGCTTTTGAGATTCACATTAATGACACGATCCCACTCATCTTCTGTGTAATCTTCCATCAACTTATATACCGCAATCCCAGCATTATTGACTAAAATATCAATCTTGTCATATAAGGCTAATGTGCTCTGAACGAGATTATCCACTTGTTTAGCTGAGCCAATATCACAGTGGATGTAATGCGCTTTATGTCCACGCTCACGAATAGCATCTGTATTTGCCTCGCCTAGATCATCCAATATATCTGCTAGAACCACTGTAGCACCTTCGCTAGCCAACTTATCCGCAATTGCTTTTCCTAGTCCTCTTGCCGCACCCGTTACTATGGCAATTTTATTGTCTAGTTTCATATCCATCCCTTTTGCCTAATAAGACACTGAGTTTAGTCATCAACCTTAACTCAGTGGAATCGCAAATTTGTAACAGAGTTCCGTTAAGTTCCGTTTCGCTACTGGAATGAGAGCGATTGGAAGATGTTCGATGACTAGATAACCGTCAGGATTCCATTCATAGGATCGCTTTAGAACCGTCTCTAAATCCATCATACCGGTGCCGATAACGGTCTCACTAACGTGCATAGTTAAACGGTCTTCCAGATAGAAATCTTTGACATGGATTGTTGCGGTATATTCCCCAACTAAATCAAACATCTCATTAATCATGATGGATGGATCATAAGCTGTGACGAAATCACCAACATAATTCACACTATCGAGGTTTAATTTCATACGTTTCGACCCTGTCCGTTCAATGATCCGTTTGATTGCCTGAGCAGAACGGAGCGGAGTCGCAATATGCGATTCTAATATCAAATCAATCCCATAATCTTCGGCAACCTTGAGGATTTCTTTTAGACTATCTACGAGGCGATCTTCAATTTCTGGTTTGTAGTGATCTTTATGGGGTGACCAAGGGCCACTTGGATTCAAGCTAGTCGGTCGCACACCAGATTCAGCCACCCCTAATTTCGAGGCTAGCTTAATGATATTCTGTGCCTGTCGGATACCTTCTCGTCGTACAGTTTCATCTTCTCCAATAATACAAGGATAAGGTCCCCATAGTTGTATAAAATCAAGACCCTGATCGTCGAATGCTGCTCTGGCATTTTTAGCAGTTTGATCTGATACTGTATCGGCTGGAACATTAAGATGTGCTCCAACCCCATGAAAACCCAGTTCCGCAGCGAATCGCAATTTATTGTAATTAACATCAGTCAGATCGCTACTAATTAAACCCAACAGTCCGATTTTCATCGTTTATCCTTTAATTCAAAATAAGATTATTATGCGATAAAATCAGCACCCAGCAATTAGCTTGACGTAACAAGCTGACGAATCGCATTTTCAATTTTGTTCACATTCGGGATAATTTCGTCTTCTAAGACAGGACTATAAGCAATCAGCGAATTTTCCATATTGACTCGTTTTATCGGAGCATCCAGAAAATAGATTCCCTCATCGGCAACCAATGATGCGATATTTGCTCCCCACCCCCCTAAGCGAGGTGTTTCTTCGACAATGATAAGCCGACCCGTCTTCTGAACAGATTGTAAGATTGTGTCTGTATCCAATGGCGTGATTGTTCGTAAATCAATAACTTCAGCACTAATACCATCTTTTTTGAGATTTCCAGCGGCTTCAAGCGCACGATGTAACATCAATTGAATTCCAACCACTGTTACATCACTTCCGGACTGTACGATTTCTGCCCTACCAAGTTCAGCAGGTGGTGTGTTATCAGGTACTTCACCTTTGTTGTTATACAGAAATTTATGCTCTAAAACGATAACGGGATTGTCTTCACGGATTGCACCACGTAACAGACTGTACATATCGACAGGTGTACTCGGAACAACGACTTTAAGACCGGGAAAATTCATCAACCAAGATTCTGCACATTGTGAGTGTTGTGTTCCAAAACCGCCACCACCGCCTTGTGCCGCCCGAATCGTCAGGGGCACAGTAAACTGTCCACCACTCATATATCGGTACTTAGCAACTTGATTGACTATCTGATCCATTGCAACTGGGATAAAGTCAGCAAACATTAATTCGGCGATAGGTCGTAAGCCTGTAATTGCCGCACCTAGTGCTGTACCAATGATGGCTTGTTCCGAGATAGGTGTATCCCGAACTCGGCTACCTCCAAATTCTTCATATAGACCGGGGGTTACCTTGAATACGCCACCTGCTTTTCCGACATCTTCACCAAAAAAGATAACATTGGGGTCGCTTCGGAGTTCATCTGCGATTGCTTTCTGGACAGCTTCTCTATAGGTTAATTCAGGCATGATAGCTCCTTAGCCATTGTAGTAAATATATTCATCAGCAGCGTCGAGTTGTGGAAAAGGCTCATTTTTTGCCCATTCAATAGCACTGTACACTTCTTGTTCGACGGCTTTTGTTATTTCAGCAAATTCAGTTTCATCGATCTCGTCATCTTCAATCATCCGATATAAGATAATTTCAATCGGATCACGCTTCATCCATCGTTCTAACTCACCTTCGGCACGATAAGGACCTGTATCTGCTCGCGAATGACCACGGTAGCGATAAGTTTTAAGTTCGATAAAGGTCGGACCTTCACCATTACGGGCTCGTTTAGCTGCAATGGCTGTTGCTGCAAATACGGCCTCAACATCTTGTCCATCTACAATCACACCTGGCATACCGTAAGATGCTGCACGATCTGCTAAATTATCAATGGGAGTCGTCGTACGTTGCGGACTATATTCACCATATAAATTATTTTCGCAAATAAATAAGACAGGTAGTTTCCATACCGATGCCATATTTAAAGACTCATGAAAAACACCAATATTTGTTGCTCCGTCACCGAAGAAGGTAACAGCAATATTGCCTGTTTGCTTCACTTGCGCTGTTAAAGCCGCACCCATTGCAATCGGTAATTGTGCGCCAACAATGGCGTTTTCCCCTAATAAGCCGATTGATTTGTCGGTCATGTGCATACTGCCACCGCGACCTTTACATGCGCCACTTTCTTTCCCCATCATTTCAGCCATCAAGGCTTGTAGGGACATGCCTAAAGCTAAAGCATGTCCATGTCCCCGATAAGTACACGTAACAGTATCACCCTTGATGAGCGCCCTCGCAACACCAGCCGAGCAAGCTTCTTGCCCAATTGCAAGGTGGGTTGTTCCTCGAACCAAGTTTGCCATAAATAAGTTTTGGATTTCTTCTTCTGCAATTCGAATTTTAACCATCGATTGCAGTACCGACATGCGTATTTCCTTATCAAGTCTCATATTTAATTGTTCTGTCATCAGCCTATACCTGTATACTATCTAGTTGAGATTGAAATGTTTGTAAGAATTTTCCAAGATCCATGCCATCTACAACACGATGATCTCCGCTCACAGTTAGCCATACGGTGTGACGAAGATGCAATCCATCATTGATAACAACAGGACGTTTTTTTATTGTGCCAATAGCAACAATAGCAACCTGTGGAGGGTTGATCACCGCCGTAAAATGATCAACTTGTTTAATAACCCCTAGATTACTAATCGTAAATGTACCGCCTTGCAAGTCATTTGGAGTAAGTTGATTATTACGAGCCTTTTTTATCAGGCTACGACTTTGTCCAGCTAATCCTTGCAATGAGTAATTCTGAGCACTCTGAATAGTCGGAGTGATGAGTCCATTGTCAAGCGCAACAGCTACTGACAAATTGATACTATCGTAGTGATATAACTCTCCGTTTTCATACCGTGCATTAAGTTGCGGAACTCGTTGCAAGGTTTGTACCACGAGATATTGAATCATATCATTGAGTTTTATGTCACCACGCAAGCTCTTGATGTAGGCTATTGCAGTTTCCAGATCAAATTCACCCGACACATAAAAATGTGGGGCTTCTTGTTTACTTTTGCTTATTCTCTGTGCAGAGCGTTTTTGAATAGGGCTCAAAGATATGAGGGTCGCGCCTTCTGGTTGTTTATTTGCATTTTGATAATGCTCTAAGTCAAGCATAGAAATCGGATTACTATACCCAGCCTGTAAAACATCTTGCAGATTGATATTAGCTTGTCGCGCCATACGACGTACTTTGGGTAGAGCGAGTATCTGATTGCTACTTGATGGCAGTGGAGATTCTACTTGTTGGGTCTGCACTTGCAATATATGTTGCTCCATATCTCGTTTAGTAATCTTCCCACTCGGACCGCTCCCAATGACATCTTGGAGGTCAATATCATGTTTGGTAGCAATTCGTAAGGCAAGTGGTGATATTATTGGGGAGGATGATTGCGTTGGTGTAGCTTTAACTTGTTCTGGCTTTTCATTCACGTCTGCCAGCCGTGCAATCACACTTCCAATCGGAATTTCATCGCCTACGTCATAACATAATTCGATGATCGTTCCAGATGAAACACTTTCAAATTCCACATTGGCCTTGTCGGATTCAATAACAGCAAGGGGTTCACCTTTTTTTACAAAATCCCCTGACTGTTTTAGCCATTCAACTAACAATCCAGATTGTGCATCAAAGCCAAGATTAGGCATTACAATATCTGTTACCATATTTTCTAGCCACTTTCACAATAAACCTTTAAAAAATGAACTTATTAAGGATAATAGATTGTATTGGTAATTCGTATTATTGTCGCCCATACCTTGAAGAATAACCAAAACTTCTTGTTTATATTAAAGTTTTCAACAAGCGACTGTATAATACTTTTTGGTACCATACTCTATACCTGTGACCCATGAAGGTCATCCCCTTTTTAAAGGTATTAGGAAATGTAAGGGAAAATCTTCATTATTTGTATTCCATATTCAACGAATACTTCAACAATATACTCACAACTGCTTGTTTTCTTTCTGCCTAAGACTTGGAGGCAAATCAATAATAACAGTTGGAATGAAAACCTAACATTTCAATTTTTAAGCAAGTGTTTAAATTATAAATTATAAATTATAATATAGCACAGAAACTTAAATCTGTCAAAAATCTATATCTACAGATTACATTCAAGTTTTGGGGCGACATTAGGCTCTATTACAGTTTCTCACCCGGAAACATTCTGCTTTAGGTTATTTAGGCGTTGTCTAATTTGAACAAAATTTTGGAGAGATTCATACCGATCAGATTAACGGAGGATGGTCACAGAACCACTCTTCAAGGTTATTTGACCCTTGTATCTTAAAGATATGATATGTTGAGTTTAGCCTTATAATTTGGTCACAGCAAAGTGAGATTGAAATAACCCTAAGTTCTAAGAAACTGTCCCGTAGATAATTCCTTCTACGGGTTCTTAAATTACTATGAGGCTCCGACTTTTAGTTGATTCCTAAAATGTCGATCGAAATTGATCTAACCTTTAAATCCAGTGGTTGAAATTCCTTCGACTAACCATCGTTGTGCGCCAATGAAGAACATAAAGACCGGAATCAATGACAAAACAGACATGGCAAATAGCGGGCCATAAGATGATTCACCTGTCGCATCGATGAATGTCCGTAAACCAAGAGGCACAGTGAAGAGTGAAATACTGTTGATGTACAGTAAATGTGTGAAAAAGTTATCCCATTCCCAAATAAAGCTAAAAATGGCGGTGGTAATCAATGCAGGCGTTGATAGTGGTAAGATGATATACCAATATATTTGAAACGAATTTGCCCCATCTACAGAAGCGGCATCATCCAAATCACGGGGGATACCACGAATAAACTGTACCATTAGAAATACAAAAAATGCACTTGTCGAGAAGAATGATGGAACAGTTAGTGGTAGAAAAGAGTTCAGCCAACCTAACTGATTAAATAAAACATAGGTCGGGATGAGTGTGACATGTCCGGGTAACATAATTGTTCCCAGCATCAGTGTGAACCATACTTTTTTAAATCGAAAATTGAGCCGTGCAAAGGCATAGGCAGTAAGGGAACATGTCACGACATTGCCAAACACAACCAGAGCAACGATCGTGAAGGAATTTAAATAGAATTGTGAAAATGGAGTTCCTAAGGCTGTCCATCCGTGTGTGTAATTATCTAAGGTCAGTTGGCTGGGAATAATTCCCGGTTCAGAAAAGATGATTGACGCTGGTTTAAATGAACTACTCACCATCCATAAAAGAGGATAGAGCATGACCAATGCACCAGCCATCAGCATTAAGTGGGTAAAAAGTCGATGTTTACGAATGAATGTCATCGGTCTGAATCCTCATAATAAACCCAATAGCGTGATGATAAGAATGCAATTGCCGTAAAGATTGCAATAATCACCAATAATACCCAAGCAAGTGAAGCCGCATATCCCATGCGGAAGTTCACAAATCCCTGTTGATACAAATAGAGTGTGTAGAATAAGGTGGAATCAATCGGTCCGCCTCCTGTAATAATGAAGGAGGGTGTAAATGCCTGAAATGATCCGACCATCTGCATAATTAAATTGAAGAAAATAATAGGTGTTAATAATGGAAGTGTAATCTTAAAAAATTGCTGTGGTTTATTTGCGCCATCAATCTGTGATGCTTCATATAATTCTTGTGGAATTTGTTTTAAACCCGCTAGAAAGATAATCATTGGTGATCCAAATTGCCAAACACCGAGTAAGATTAGTGTATACAATGCTGTACTAGGTTCTGCTATCCAACTTTGACCTTCAATCCCCACAATTGCCAATACCTGATTAACAAGACCACGCAAACCAAAGACCTGTCGCCATAGAATCGAAATTGCGATGCTACCACCTAGAAGTGATGGTAAATAATAAATTGCTCGATAGATACTTAATCCACGGATGCCACGGTTCAATACAAGTGCAACCATCAAGGCAAAAATCAAGCGTAAAGGCACAGAGAACAACACATATTTGGCTGTCACTGCAAGTGATGTTGCAAACCGACTATCACGCATAAATAAACGCTCGTAATTTGAAAACGCTGTCCATTCGGGTGAGGTAAAGAGATCGTAGCGTGTAAATGATAAATACAACGATATGAGTATTGGTCCCACGGTAAATACAAGAAAACCAATTAACCATGGGGTCATAAATATATAGGCGACTAAATTCTGATTAGCCGCAGGTTTCTTTGTAGCAGACCCCGTAAAAAGGGAATGGATACGTCTCACCAGCCAAGCTCCTCAATAAATATATTATGATAATAGGTTTAGTACTTTAGCTTTGTACAATCTAATCAACAGTCATCATTGCTCAGAAATTTGAATATCTCCTCCCGTATTACAACAGAAGGAGATATGTAATACTCAGTGAATAACGTACACTATGATGTGAGAATGAAATCAGCTTCGTCAAAGAACGAATCCACAGCTTGTTCGACCGACAACTGACCAAAGGCAACCTGATCATAGAAGAGCTGGATGGCATTTAGTGCTTCCGTACCATTTGCAGGACGAGGGGCTTCTGGACTAGCTGTAGAGCCAATATATGACATCATCTCTGCTAAACGAACATCAGCAGGATCAAGTTGATCTGCGATCACTTCTTGCATCACCGATGACCCCGGAGGACCATGTTCGGCATTATAGATCTTGGCAACTGCCTCATTATTGATCATCCAATTGATGAATGCGGCGACATCCTGTGGATTTTCAGTAGAAGCCGACATTGATAAGTAAGCTCCACCAACAACATCACCCGCTAAGCCATCAGGATCATTTGAACGAGGAATTGTGGTGAGGTCAATTGCATCGTCCATCGCAACTTGGAACAACTTATGTTGATTACCTGACATCGGATGCATCGCAACCATTTTCTTTGCCAGCATAGAATCTGGATGGCTTACATTAGAAAATTCCGCATTGAGCGCAGCCGATGGAATGGCATTTGCTTGACGAAGTTCGTCCCACATTGCCCAATGTTCAATTAATATGTCTTTGGGGAAACCCAATTTGTCGAGTGCTTTGCCATCTTCTTGTTCAAATAAGAAGTATCCTTTTTGACGGATGAAGGTCTCTAGTGTACCCAACCATGCGCCAGAATCGTTAACCGCATATACATCTTCAGGTAATGCTTCGCGTAGAGCTAAAGCCGTTTCTTTGAAGTTATCCCATGTCCAAGAGTATTCAGGGATTGCTACCCCTGCTTCTTTAAACATGACTGTATTATAGTGAATACCTGGCGCAGAATTGCCAAGTGTAATCATATAAATAGCATCACCCCATTTACCGGTATCAATGATACCCTGTGCAAAGTGCGATAGATCAATATCGCCACTTTCAACAAGTGGTGTTAAATCCATTAACGCACCACGTGACGCATAATCACTCAAGTAAACTTGGTGCATATGAATAATATCGGGGGCATTTTCTCCTGCTGTATCAATCGCTAACTTTTCCCAGTATGGCCCCCAACCTGCAAACTCTCGTTCTAGCGTTATCGTTGGGTTTCCTTCTTGAAATAAATCTGCCAATTGATTGTACATGGCATGACGTGCATCACCACCCCACCATGCTAACCGTAAAGTGACATCATCTTGGGCACTTGTGATATGGCTCAAGCCTGGTAGACCACTAAGCACTGCGCCTGCAATCGAACCCCCTGTTACTTTTAGAAAACTCCGTCTCGATAAATTTTTACTCATAGCAAATTACTCCTTATAAAATATATATTTATTTGAACTCGTATTATTGATGGCAGGTGAGTGGTTGAAGTCCACCTTAGACCAGTAGCAAGCCATATATCTGAAGTGACTAGCTTGTTTCATAATGTGAAAACATTTTTTGGGCGACAACTAGATCATCAAAGATGGTTGATGTGTCTTTTTGAGGAGAGAGTTCGACAGTGATAAACCCGCTATAACCTTTGTCTATCATCCGATCAATCACATGGAAATTATCTGTAGTTCCCTCACCAAAGCGCGTAAAATCTGCTTTGCCTTTACCTTGATTCTCTTTTACATGAATGTGATTAATGCGCGAATATAATCTGTCAATTAAATCATCCATATCAACAGAAGCTGCGTCAAAGTGACCTGTATCCAACCATATACCGACATTCGGTGAGTCAATGACTTCAAAAATACGCTCGTAATCATCAATATTTTCTAAATTGTTATTGGCATGATTTTCTAACCCAATCTCAACACCATATTCCTCAGCAACTGGGGCAACCTCTTTTAAGGTGGTAATAATCGCATCCAAACCACCATTACTTCCTCGTCGACTACCTGTTGCACCAATGCGGGTAACTCCCAATTCTTTTGCTGCTTCAATTAAGCGAATTTTATGTGCCGTGTCCTTAGAAAGACCCTCATTACCCTCGCCACCAAAATTACTACCATGAATTGATATAGGTATTAGTCCATTAGAAGTGCATCGGGCTTTAAGATCTCGTATTTTTGCAGGGGTAAGGGTACGCGGATACCAGCAGTTAAACTCAACATATTTGAATCCTATCTGTGGCATCAGGCGAAAACTCTCAACAAAGTCAGTATCACCAAAACCATCGCAGGATAATGTTGCACATGCTAATCCTATCATTCACCAACTCCTAATTCTTGTAAACAGCAATAAATTTATAACAGATAATCATCTCTCCTTGCTTAGCCAACGATTGCCACCAACTATAATTGTCTTCAGTCACCTTTACATGAATATTTGTATGGATCAAATATAGGAAAAAATACCTAACTTTTTGTCAAATCACGTAATCCATGTTTCACTTAGTGATGTTCTCTATGGAAAAGATTTATATGTGGTGTTGGTAGAAATAATAGGGCTTAACTTGTGATATGGTTATGCTCTTTAAATAAATTCTTGCGTCGCAGACGTATCTTGTGTGGACAAATTAGAGTCTAGCAAAGACTGACGTTATAATGAAGATCAACATATCATTGAAATTTTCTTGTGAGATATTAATTATGGTTGATATTAAATTGCGTTTCCAGGAGCCTTATCACATGTTACAAGTGATAATCGATAATATTCCACAGATGATCTTCTGGAAGAATGATGATCTTGTTTACTTTGACTGTAATAATAGCTATGCGCGATGGGCAGGATTAACATCTACTAAGCAAATCACAGGAAAAACAGATCATGATTTACCGTGGTCAGATGATGAACTAAGTTATTTGGAAGAACTAGATTACCGTGCATTGACTAGCCAAAAAACATGTACAGGCCTCTTGCAAAGATTGACAAATACCGAAACCCCCAAATGGTTACTTAATACCCGTATTCCTCTCTTCGATAGAGCAGGTGATTTTACAGGGTTATTAGGCATTATTGAAGATATTACCGACCAAAAAATGATAGAAAATGCCCTACGGGAGTCTCAAGAGGTATTGCAATTGGTGATGGATAATATTCCCCATGCCATCTTCTGGAAGAACCGCGAATATATCATTATGGGTGGAAATCGGAACTTCTTCCTTGATGCAGGTGATGGTACACCTGAATCTGTGATTGGTAAAACAGATTATGAGTTGACCTATCGAATCGAAGAAGCGGACTTTTTTCGTGAAGTTGATCGACGTGTAATGGACAACGATCAACCCGAATATCATATCATCGAACCGCAATTACAATCTGATGGCAAGCAGGCTTGGTTAGAGACCAATAAAATCCCTTTGCATGATGCAGATGGCAAGGTGGTTGGTATCCTCGGCACGTATGAAGACATCACCGAACGCAAGGAAGCCGAAGAAGCACTCCGTCGTAACCTTGAGCTTATGGTTGAGGAACGTACCAAAGAGCTACTGGCATCTAATGAACGGTTAAAGCGTGAAATAGAAAGCCGTGAGCGTATCGAAGAAGCCCTACGGTTGAGTGAACAACGTTATGCTTTAGCAACGAATGCAGGAAAGGTATGTGTTTGGGATTGGCATATCGATACAAATAAAGTTTACCTTGCTCCCGGTCTAAATGATTTATTAGGTTTAGATGACGATAAAACGCCACAAACATTTGATGAATGGTTACTTTTGTTTCATGAAAAGGATCGGGATTCTATGAAAAATGCGCTTCAAGAACATCTTGAAGGGGCAACTTCCCATTATGAAAATAAGTTACGAATGATCCATCATGATGGGAGTATTCACTGGATGCTATTGCGGGGTACGATCATTAGAGATAAAGATAACACCCGAATTATGGGATCAATTACAGATATTACAGATTTAACGAGCGCACAGGATGCCGAACATGAACAACGAGTTTTGGCAGAAGCATTGTGTGATACAGCAGATCTGCTAAATAGTACGCTCAATATAGAAGAGGTATTGGATCGCATCTTGCAAGTTATTGGTCGGGTTGTACCGCATAAAACTGCGAATATTATGTTGATGGATAATCAGCTTGCACGAGTTGTTCGCTGTCATAGTATTGATGATAATAAGACAATGCACCTTTTGCAGTCTCAACGTTTCTCTGTAGGTGAAATAGATCATCTCAATCATATGCGATTTTCCCGCTCTCCGATGTTTATTGGGGATATTCAAAATAATGAATCGTATTGGGTCAATTTATCAGGTGTGGATTGGGTACGCTCATATATTGGCACACCGATTTGTCTTGAAGGGCAAGTAATCGGTTTTTTAAATCTACATAGCCCTCTAGCAGGATTTTTTACATCAACCCATGCCGAGCGATTACAAGCCTTTGCCAATCAAGCTGCTGGTGCGATTCAGAATGCTCGATCATTTGAGCGTGCACAGGCTCTTGCGGCTTTGGAGGAACGTCAACGACTTGCCCGCGATCTTCATGATGCCGTAAGCCAAACACTCTGGTCAGCAAATATCACTGCCGAAGTATTACCAGATTTATGGGAATTGGATATTGAAGAAGGGCGTAAAAGCCTAACTGACCTGCAAAATTTTACACGGGGTGCATTGTCCGAAATGCGCGCTCTACTTATCGAATTACGTCCTTCAGGATTAGTCGAGACACGATTAGCCACGCTGTTAAATCAGTTAACAGAATCAATGTCGAATCGCATGGGAGTTGTAGTTCAGTTGAAAGTAGATGGTAATTGCTTACTACCTGCGGAAACACAAATCGCATTTTACCGAGTGGCACAAGAAGCACTTAACAATATTTCCCGTCATACAACCGCAACTTGGGCAGAAGTTTATTTAGAGCATCAGCCGACTTATGCAAAACTATCTATTTGTGATAATGGGAATGGATTTGATGCTCAAAATATCCCATCAGGACGGCTCGGCCTGAAGATTATGCGAGAACGCGCATCGTCGATTGGCGCAAATTTGGACATAACAAGCCAACAGGGCAAAGGTACACAGATCAGTATGCACTGGAATAATGAAATAGGAGTGAATTAACGTGAACAATCAGACAATACGTCTATTAATCGTAGACGACCACGCAATGGTGAGGAGGGGCTTGGCGACATTCTTGAAGGCTTCTCCTAATTTGGAATTGGTGGGTGAAGCAGGCAATGGTAGTGATGCACTACGTCTATGCGGAGAAGTTCATCCCGATGTTGTGCTGATGGATTTAATGATGCCCGAAATGAGTGGGATCGAAGCCATTAATGCTATACGTAAAGACTTCCCCAATGTAAATATTATTGCGCTAACAAGTTTTCAAGATGAACATTTAGTCAAAGCGGCACTGCGGGCAGGAGCAACCAGCTATTTACTCAAGAACGTCTCGGCAGAGCGTTTAGCCACAGCTATCCGTGCCACGCAAGCCGGAATGCCGATTATGTCACCAGAAGTCACGGATATATTCATGGATCGTAAGCCAGATTATTTTGCTGATCTAACCCAACGTGAGCGCGAAGTATTGATCTCAATGATCGACGGATTAAGCAACGAAGAAATTGCACAACAATTGGTACTGAGTGCATCTACAATCAAAAATCACGTCAGCAGTATCTTAGCCAAACTTGATGTTAATAGTCGGGCGAAAGCTGTAAATCTAGCTCTGAAGCATCATCTGATTACCTAGTAAATCGAGATGTATCGTATATTTAGATCGAAATGTAGGAATTTCTACCTATATCTATTCCCCCAAAATAATCATGCTCTTCGCTCGATTTGAATTAAACTTATCCATAATTTAACACTAAAGGACAATCAACCTGATGTCATTACCTCATTTAGGATTCATTGGTCTAGGCTCGATGGGCGGACCAATGGCTCAAAACTTAGTACAAGCTGGATACACCTTAACCGTTTTTGATCTTGATTCACAAAAGGTAAAGGCGTTGTCTGGGGCACAAGTTGCAACAACTATTGAGAGCCTTGTCAAGGAAAGTGATATTGTACTGACCAGCGTCCCGTCATTCGAGATCGCCGTTACTGTAGCTGAAGAATTGTTGGCATTTGCTCGCGCTAATCAGATATTTATCGAGTTAAGCACAATTACACCATCACAAGCGATTGAGTTAGCAAAGGCTTATGCTGTAAACGGTGCGGTGAGGCTTGATGTACCCGTAAGTGGTGGCGCAGTTGGTGCTCAAAAAGGTAATTTGCGGATGTTTGTTGGTGGTGACAAAGATACTGTAGCACAATGCCAACCATTATTTGAGGTGCTTGGTGATCCGGATCGCATCGTATATTGCGGTGAGGCTGGTTCTGGGCAAATGGTTAAAATTGTCAATCAGGTGACCATGGGATTGAGCAATGCCATATATTTAGAAACCATCGGTTATGGTGCAAAAATGGGTATTGATATTGATGCCATGACGCAAGCCATTGGCGGAAATGAACCATGGCGACAACAGTTTGAACGCATTGCACAGCGTATCAAAGACGGCAACGCTACCCACACGGACATAAAGTTTGTCCAACTTCAACAATTTTCAGATGATGCAATGGCTCAAGGGTATATGATGCCTCTTGCTCGTGCTCTATTTGAGTTTTGCGACAAAGGCGAGCGAATTAGTCAGGAAGAAATTTATCCTGCACCATCATTTTGGCATGAACTTATGAAAAAATATGATTCGGAGTAATTATTATGACTAAAATTAATGTTGCAATCGTAGGTTTAGGTTTTGGCGCGGAATTCATTCCCATTTATCAACAACATCCCGATACAAATATGTATGCAATTTGCCAGCGTACCGAAAGTAAGTTGAACGAAATCGGTGATGCCTTTGGCGTTGAAAAACGATATACAAATATTGATGACCTTTTGGCAGATGACAATGTCGATGCTGTTCACATTAATTCTCCGATTCACCTACATGCGGAACAAAGTATAGCCTCATTAAAGGCTGGTAAACATACAGCTTGCACCGTTCCAATGGCAACATCTACCGAAGAATGCCGTCAGATTATTGCAGCCCAAAAAGAATCTGGCAAGAAATATATGATGATGGAAACTGTTATTTATAGTCGAGAATATCTTTATGTAAAAGAACTACGGGATACAGGGCAACTTGGTAAACTACAATTCTTACGTGCGGCACATCATCAGGAAATGGCTGGTTGGCCGGGTTACTGGGAGGGATTGCCTCCAATGCATTATGCAACTCATGTTGTCAGCCCATGTCTGGCACTGGCACAAGCAGATGCAGAGTATGTTTCGTGTTTTGGATCAGGTCGGATTGATGAAGCACTCATCAGTAAATATAACTCCCCATTCGCCATAGAAACCGCACACATCAAGCTACACAACTCGGATTTATCTGCTGAGGTATCCCGTTCATTATTTAATACCGCCCGCCAATATATCGAAAGTTTCGATGCCTATGGCAGTAAGATGTCTTTTGAATGGCAACTGACGGAACATGATGATCCTGTTTTGCATGTCGGCGAAGACCCTAAGAATACTACTATTCCTGACTACGCCCATTTACTACCCGAATCGATTCAACATTTTACACAACAAGGAGTATATGGCGAAGATGAACAACACTTATCCTTTATTCAAGGAAGTGGACATGGTGGGTCTCATCCGCATTTAGCCCATCAATTTATCAAAAGCATTGTTGATGATACCGAGCCTTTTCCAAATGCGAAGCAGTCCGCAAATTGGACATCTGTGGGTATACTCGCGCATGAATCTGCGATGCAGGGCGGAAAGATCATCGCTTTACCCGAATTTACATTATCCTAGTTGCCAAATGGAACTCTATTGCAAAGAATCGAAAGTTAAGTTGTTGTGTTGTGTGGGTTTTGTTGCAAAGAAACAATAGATTAGATATTCTGATGCAGCTTTCCGAAAACAAGCCAACATCGTGTAAAAGTTGGGTTGAACCCTGTTCAAATTGAGCCATAAAGTCAAAACTCGTTGTTTTAAGTCATGCCAGCGATCACTAAAGCGGTGCAAATGAAAATATCTTAACGAAGCCATCGCATAACTTCTCAATCAGGTTATTCCATGGGCTTAAGTTGGCACGAATGCAAGCTGAATAGCGCCCTTCAAGCGCAAAAGGGGGGAAATATACGCTAAGGAATGCGAAGTGGACGAAGTTGCTCAGCGAGTACCCCTCACTATCTTGAAAATGGTATTCGCCAAGTAAGTTGATGTGATGTGCTTTCAAAGGTGAGACATATTGAAGATGTTCATCGGGAATATCAAACCCTCTTTGGCGAACTGTAGTGACACTATGTTGTAGGTAAACAGTAGAATGGCAGAAATCAAAAGCATCAAGTAACTGATGCGGCGATACTGGCTTACAAAGTCTCGCTCAT
>Ga0070728_10001359_pt1 | contig 37361 bp, 34 predicted proteins | sample tdDd471_FD_66723 | JGI IMG/M metagenome (GOLD analysis project Ga0070728, IMG submission 66723) | Marine sediment microbial communities from the Atlantic coast under amendment with organic carbon and nitrate - tdDd47.1 | ecosystem: Environmental > Aquatic > Marine > Coastal > Sediment | place...
AACCATGAGATCTCACTTATTTATGGTTTGCCACAACAGACACTGGACTCGTTCAAGGAAAGTATTCGTTGGTGTTTAGAACGCCATATTCCAGTCATCAAAGCATTTCCGCTACTTCTTCTCCGGGGCACAAAACTTGAATGCGAGCGTGACAAATGGGGTCTTGTAGACCAGGGTGGAGCAATGCCCATGGTAGTCGAATCTAATAGTTTTGGTTATCATGATTGGTCGGTGATGTCTCAATTGTCCGAGGCACTTTGCAGAACTGAAGGTTGCCATCCCGCAAGTCTTCTGGAGTTGATGAGCATGTCATCAGATATGAATCCAGAGCAACTACGTTGGCAGCCCAAAGTGGCGGTAAATGCTGTGTGACATGCAAATGCTATAACATCATTGCTTTTTTCTTTTATTCTCTTGCTTCCAGCGGAAGATACGAAGCCATTTTTCTGAAAACCCGCAATCTTTTATTGATACAATTTGAGGAAATGTTTCGAATGATTGAAAAACTTGATCCTCTGGGTCCAGAACACCGGGTATGCCGCGATCAGAATAAAAGACGGATACCTGCTCACCAAAATGAATAATATCACCAGGAGCTAGGGTGTTTTGTCCGACGGTAGCCTCACGCCCTGCTCGGTTGCGGTAACTGGTTTTATCGTCAGACGTTTGAAGATAGAATGGCCCAGGTTGTATTTCATCCAGATATTTCAGGATACCTTTAGGACCAGCGTATGGGATAGACCATCCTTGCCGCCGTTTACCATAGATCGCCATGCTTGCACAATCACTTCCCATGGACGCATCCGTTTGATGAATTCCAGAGGGTGTGATGGTTGGTGCAATGATAAATGGTGCATGTCTAAGTTCTGATAGACGACCAAGGTAAGAGTTATCCTTTCGTACAACGATTTGTACTACCCATTCAGGATAGATTTCATATAAAGGTCTTAACTGTCTCAGCTTATTGGGAGGCCATGAATAATTTGGATCTCCAAAAGCAATGTTGTAAGTTCCTGGACCATACTTGTCAATAACCTTGGAAAAGTCCAGAATAGTGTCTGCTCCAATAGACCGTAATTTATATTCTATCGCTTCAACTTTTTCCTGACCGGTGGGTTCGAAGTTCATGTTGTTATAAACCTTGTTAACAGGCTCTAGCCAATACCATCTCGGACTGGTTCTGCCATTATCAATACCCCTCAATAGAAGTGGGTCAGATTGCTGTATTGAAATAGTAGATAAAGATTTCCAGTTTTTTGAATCGGTGGAAAGCTGAATTTTTCGTTTGCCAGGCTCACGTCCAAGAATAACAATTTCAGAGATAGGTGTATCCCTGTATTTTGTTCCTTTGTAGACTTCAAGAATAGTGATACGAATGCGGGTGGCTTCTCTAAATGCTTCACCGTAGTCAGATAGCCAATCTATAAATGGAGCCTCAGCCATACTGTTAAATGTGTTGAACTGTCTTTCATTAAGCTCAATAACAGACTCAGCCTTATAAAGGCGGCCATCGCTCCATGATACTTCTAGCTTCAGCTTTTTTATTCGATTATTGGCTTTATATAGAGATTCTTTTTTAGGATAACCGTTGATGATCCCAATAGCCGAAAGTGCGACATGCTTCAATTCAACTTCTATCCACTCGCCAATTCCATCACCATGTGCACCTTCGACCCATGATGTGTTTGCTTTAGAATCCAGGGTGTTTTGTGGTTTGTACGTGATTTTTTTGGCTTTATCTGACTTTAAAATGGATGAAGCGGTTATTTCTCTGACGCTTCTATTGCTAATCCGGTTTTCCTTTATATAACGGCTCATTGCAGAAGCAGAGTTATCGTAAACAACCTCAATAGTATTTAGAGCTTTCAGGTCGGCATTTTCAATTTTCCACTCAATGATACCATCCTGGTTTTTATATCCATCCAGAGAAATTGATTTAATAATACCTCCGGCATCAATCATTTTTCGGGGATCAATACGTGCAGAAAATTCTTTTACCAGGCCAGTGCCCCAGTTTCCAGAAGGACTTAGACGATATATGAAGCGACGGTCCGAGAATCTGGGACGAAAGCTTTTAGTATATAGCATGTCGGAAAGACCACATTTGACACGATATGATACTCTTACAATGGATGTTGTATTTGCTGGAAAGTGGAGACGTGTAGTGTACCAGCGAGTGAAGATCTGATACTCCCAATTCTGTTCGTGAACTGTTCGTTCTTCACCCTGTATTAGCTTAATAGGTAATATTTTGGATGATCCATCTGTGATAGTAAAGCCAGAAACTGTGTCTTTAAGCTTTTTTGATAACTCGTCCCACATCTCATCAGAATTGAAATTCCTGACATCTACGGGAAAACCATAATCAACGTCCTGGGCATCTCCTGTATTGCGGAAGGTATATTCTACCAAGACGTTAGCATAATCACCGTCCAACACTATATTGAGTTCTTCTTTTTCAAGTAGGATGGATTGGTTTGCCAAGAGCCTGATATTTCCTGTTCTATCAACATCAGACAAATCAATTTCTCCGCCATTTGCAAAGACCAGGGTGGGGAGTAGCAAAAGCATAATCAATATGTATTTGTAATGTTTCAAAACATCCTCCGACGGAATGTAACGGTTTATAATTACAATAAATTACGTATATACACGATTGTGACCAGGAACAACTGACATTATTAGCATACAAAGAAAGGTTGTTCAATAAATACTATTTTGCCTGGCACTCCAACGTAAAAGAAAGAGGTAAACCTCTCTCCCATAACACTCAATCTTTCTCCTCAGCAAAACCATATTGAAAGCATCCATAGTCTGCGAAGATCTGTAGCAGGCTCCATGCATCGACACCTGTATCTTCGCCATCAAGCACATCATCCAGCATCCCCCGGAACTCCTCCAGGTCACCACCAGTCCAGCTTTCTACTTTATTCAGCAGCTCTTCCGTCTGTTCGGGGTGCAGTCCGGCAAGTTGCAGATCTGCGAAGATATCGTTGATGCCATCAAAGTCTTCCATGTCAGTCGGGCTATTCATGCCGTCCATGTCTTCAGCACCATCAAAGTAGTCTGTACCGAAATCGGCACGCGCTCGCCGTTTTGGCCAGTGGTGAAAGCTGTCATACAAACTGTCGTGGAACGGGTTCGTATCGCTGATGACCTTTTCCTTTAACTCCGCCTCCAGCTCTTTGTCACGTTCTATGCTGGCAAGAAAACCAACCCAGATCTTGTCGACTGTGACTCGCCATGGCTGGTAGAGATCAAGTCTGGCTCTGAAGTGTGCAGTCTTGTTTACAACTATACTCAGCAGCCAGTCATCGTTGCACATTTCCTCAATGCTGTCTGTATCCTCGCTTGACCAGAAGCAGTCCATGTCAGCGTGAGAGTGAGCCCAGCAGCGTAGGTTTTCCATGCTGTAGCCTTCACGCACTAGTTCTGTCATCAAGGCTCCCATGGCTTCACGGTGAGGTGCAGTGTGGACTTCTGTACAGGTTTGTACTGGCAGAAAGAATTTCTGCACTATTATTGCGCCACTGTCAGCATCAAGCTCGGTTACACCGAAACAGCTATATTCACCCTCTGCCGCCTGTGTCCAGACTCGCAGTTGCTTTTCAGCTTCTTTTGTTAGCAGCACCTTCGGTGTTCGGTTCTTCAACTTCCTCCTAGCTGTTACCTCCATTGCTTTCGGTTTCACTTTCTTCTTCCCATGCGCTGCACTCTTCTCTGTGTTCACATTCTGGGCATTCAGGTTCATTTCGTTGTCGGCAGTCATCTTCATCCTCCGGTTTTAATAAGCACCATGTTCTGGTGCATTGTAAGCATTCATACGGCGAGCCGTCAGTGCGGCATTGGTCTCTCACGTCGTCCAGGTATGGGCATTCGGGGTTGGCGCAGTCGAGGCACTCGCTGGAATTTGAATTATCGTAACAACGCTCCCAGCGTTCTGGAAAGTACGTACAATCACTGTCACGGCAGTCAATGCAGGTGGCATCGCCTGATTCATAGCAGCGTTCGTATTCATCTTCTTCTGGGTTGAACCACTCTGTGTAAGGGTCTGCTGGATTGTAGCTCATCAGGAACTCGTCTAGCAGTAGCAATAGCGTGCCTAATTCCCTTTGCGCCAGCAAGCTATTTACATCGCTGCCAATATTTCCCAAACACGGACTGCCCTGGCTGTTGATGTGCGGATGAAAGTAATCGCCTCTGTATTCATTATTTGCCGCTGCTTCAAAGCGGATTAGCTCTTTGCCAGTCAGTTCGATGTGGCAACGGATATCGCCCAACTCCGAAGTTTCACCACTGTCAGGATCTTCAAGTTGAATGTTGGTGTGGGTGGCCACAAGTTCGGTATCATTGATGCGGATGGAGCTGAACCTGTCTCCAGCAAGCTGTTGTAACTGCTTGGCGATGCGTTCAATGTTGGAAATAGTTCTGGCACATTTTGTGTTGATGGCAAGTTTGAAAAGTAGTTTGTCTTCACGCTGACGGGTCAGTTTGGCCAGAGTCTGGTTATATTGCCGACTCAGGTCCCGCAGATGGCTCTCATTATCTGCAATCTCAGTCTGTATACGGGTAAGGCTCTGTCTGCTCAGTTCTGTGTAGAATGTTGCGAAATGTTTGGTGGTGTTGCTTAACTGTTGTTCCCGCAAAGCATTGTCGCAGGCTCTCTTGAAACCGTCATGAAATATGCGAGTGAGAAGTTGACGCTTGGCTCCAAAAGTTAATTCCGATCCATCAAGCAGGCGGACACTGTGCTCATCAATTTTTCCTATGTACAGTGTAGAACCTTGTAAGGCCCAGGCTGTATGAGAATACGGAACCTGAACATCATATCCGCTTGTTGACGCAGACCAGCGTTTTCTATCTTCGTTCAACAAATTTCGGCGTGATCCCATAATTGTTGCGTTAACTGGCGACATGTAGAAACGGTAGTTATCAAGCAGAGCCGTGATTTCGTATTCGTTGGAAACAACTACTGTTACCAGTGGGCCAAGGGTATAACCCGGCTTGAAGTTTCTGTCTTTTGTTACCTGCACAATTGGTTGCTTGCCTGTCAGATACTGATAGCTCCATTCAAGTAACAGCGATTTCAAAACGTCTGGCACAAGTGTAGTGCTGTGTAAATTGTCCATTTTTATCTCCATAAAATACGAACAGCGGGAGTATGGTGGCTCCCGCAGCTCTTGGTTAATCCTCGCTTTCTCTTAGTAGGCGAAAGCTCCGCCATCAATTTTTGGGGTCAAAGCCAGAATGTCACCGTTGTCAGGGCGTTCGTGAAGTTGGCAACTTGAAGCGTTCAGCGTTAGTGAATAGCCCTGAGAATCGAAGCCAGCACTGGTCAAAGCATCGGCGCAGGTGGAGCCTGATGGCACTGTTACTTTTCGCTGTCTGCCGATGCTGACTACTGTGATATTGATGCCGTGATTGCCAGCATGGGAATTGTTGTTGTTACTCTGGTCATTGTTTTGGTTCTGATCGTTCATTTTAGTTCTCCTGTAATAATGGTGATGGGCGTTATTGCCCAAACATAGAAATGCCGCCATGATGGCGGCTGCTTAATGGTACTTTGATGTACGTGCCGGTAGCACTGTAGTTAATTGATAGAGTTTACTCGGCAGATTCACTGTTCTCTTCGTCACAGCTTGGTTGAATGACACCCTTCAGGGCTTCGTAAATGGACTTGTAACTGCGAATCTTATCTTCTGTATAATCTGAGTCCTTGTCGAGCTGCAACACAGAATACGTGCCTTTTGGCATTGTCAGAGAGAGCTTTGTGTTGCAGACAAACAACGGCAGATCAGCACGGGAACCATCTGGAATCCTGTCAACTGCTGCACTTCTGTTAATGCTTTTCTGGGGTCAAGATTCTCGCTACTCGTATGACAAAGATATATTTCTTCCAGCTTTGAAGTGTCGCAAAGCTCCAGATATCCAAGCACGTCATCAAGACCGTAATGCCTGGCAACAACATCTTTAAAGCGATGAAAGCTGTTTTCCCTGAGTGTATCGACATCATAGTTACACTCGATTATCATGTGGGTTAATCCTTTGATTGGGGGAATGTATGACGTATCAGTCGCGTATAGGACAACCTCGTTTGTATCGCTGTTTCTTACAGCAAAGCCTTTGACGGGTGTGTCATGTACGCCATCAAATGACTTGACAAAAAAGGGCTCTACTCTGTCTTCTCTGACAATTTCAACTCCCCACTTTTGTAGATCGGCCAAACCTTTGCTATGGTCTTTATGGTCATGGGTCAAACAGCAAATTTCAGGCAGAGTAACAACCACTGCACCTGTAACCGATTTTCTCAAAAGCTGCTTGTGTGAAAAACCGCAATCAAACATGATTGTAGAGCTATCGGCAAACTCTACAATCACGGCATTGCCCTTACTTGATGAACCCAGGTTGATTATCCTCAAAACGCCATCTCCGTGTTTTCAGAATCGCTTGTATTCTGCACATCTTCAGATTCGTTTAAATTCGTTTCCCCTTCCATATCAATCACCTCGGCCTCTATGACAGTTTCCTGCTGTTGTTGTGGAGAGTGGCTCTGTGTCTGTGACACAGAATTAAGTTGTCCCTCATTCGCAACTGCAACCATTTCGTTGATTGCCAGCGGAATGCTAAATTTAAAAAGTTTGAGTAACACCGTTTTTTTGGCCATTGCATCAAAGTCGGTAGACCAAGGTGATTTCTGGTTGTTGTACTTGATGTCATTCTTGTATGCCTGTGAATATTTTTTGGCATGTGCGGTAACTTCCTTTGTTGTCATATACTCTTCAGCGATAAATCCATTTACAAGTTCTACTCTCGAATAATAGCCACATGGTGTAGCCTTACCCGATTCACGTTTTTTGCTTGGCTCGCTGTTTAACTCGATTTCTCCAGTAATGTAATTATAACTTATAAATTCATCTTCAAATATTTCGACAGCGCGGATTTTTTTAACCTTGTCGCTTCTTATGGCAAGTTGAATGAGACCTTTGTAACCAAGCTGAAACTGAGCAGTACCTTTGTATGGAATAATGTAGGCCAGCCCAAGTGTGGGATGTGCAACAAGATTAAGACTGGCTGCTTCCATTGCTGCTTTCATGATGCTCTGGGGCGTACAGTTTTGTAATTTCTCATTTGATCCGACTAACGAAATTAATGCAGACGAAAAGGCAGCAGCATTTTTGTTAAGCACATTGGAAATTCTCTCTTTGATTTCGTCTTTTTCTAGATAATTTTTTATAACTGTTAATTGATTGCTCATTGTTTTTTCTCCTTATGCATATCTCTGAATTTGCATTTCACAGTGTTTCGGGACTTCTGCAAACTCGGCAACAAATACTTGGTTATCATCTATGATCGTTTTCAATTTGTGTCGGCTGTCCAGGCATTTGAGGTTTTCAATCAACAGAGGCAGGGACAAGCCCTGTAAGGCTTGCAAACGTTGGCATATGGCAATTCCGCACCTCAAACGGCTGGCTTCGTTTGTGTGTTCAAAGTCAGTATCACCGACCATGAACCTGCAACATGGTTTAGGGGTCTGGTTAATCTGGAAGTCGAACAACTTGACAGGAACGCCGAAAACCCGCTCTGCTTCTGGTTCCAAAAGGTTTGCCTTCTGAATTGCAAAGTCCTGTATAAAGGCGATGTGCTCTTGCTTGTCGGTGTAGTCTTTCAGCTTGATTGTGCGTTCTTCCTCAAGCTCTTCAATGCGCTGTTCTATTTTCAGGACTTGCTTTGCTTCAAACAGTTCGCTGTTAACCTGTTCAAGTACCTGCTTCTTTGTCTCCAGTTCTGCACGTTCGTGGGCAAAGTCATCGTCTTCAATGGCTTGCAGCCTGTCGATAAAAGGTTGCTCGTTGAAAGTCTCGTTGAATTGTTTTGCTTCAACAGTGATTTCTTCCGGCACCGCAAGAAGTTGTTTAAATGCTGGCATAACAGGTTCTTCAAACTTATGAGCCTTCAAAGTTTCAAGGTCTTCTGCAAGCTCTTTACCGCGCTGGTTGATCTCTCCCAGACGTTTTGACTTTTCTTCGTTGAAAGTTTCAACTGCCAGAGTACAGGGCGCGTTAATTTCAGGACAAAAAACAGCTTCAACTTCTCTGCTTTTTTCTTTAAGGAAAAGTTGTCTCTGTGCTTCGATCTGTCTTTCGAGATTTGCTACTTCACGCCCGAATGATTTCAGATCATTTTCATAAAGTGCTTTTGCTCTATCATATCCGCTGAGTTTAAGATCATTTTCCCTTTCGATTTGCTGGTTCTGGGCAATTATGTTTTGACGTTCGGCGTTTAGGCGGTTGGATTCGTCTGTAACACGCTTTTGCTCATTGGCCTCAAACTGCGCTTTTCTTGCTGCATACTCGGCACTTGCATTATTCAGTTCGGCCTGAACTTCCGCGCGTCTGGTTTCGGCAGTGCCGGAACTGATTACGCGATTGATATCAGCGATAGCTTTTTCAAGCTCGGCTTTGCGTTGCTGCAATGTTTCGGTGTCGGCTTTGGTAGCAGGAAGGTTACGCTTGTTTTCAGCGATTTTCGCACCGATCTCTTTCGCTTCCTTGTCAAGTTCGTTGGCAAGTTTGACTAGCTTCTTGCGCTCTTTCTCGACATCTTTAAGCCCTGCATACCATTCGGCCATATGAGCCTTGTTAAGGGCTTCTGCAACATCTTTTATGGTCACGTCTGGAATGTAGCTGTAAACAACGGCTTCGCGTGATTTCTCGGCAAGGATGGCGGGGAAGTAGCCGGGATTGCAGAGAGACAAAACACTGTCTTTCAGATTCAAAAGTTTGTGCTGAAACTGTTCAACGTGAGTGGTGAATTCTTTTTTAAGTACCTCTTCATCATTAACAAAACACTTGCGTTTGTTTCCTTTGAAAACTTTTTCAAGTGTCAGCTTGTTTTGCTGCCAGTCTTCGCGCTGTTCTTTTGAGAGTTTCAGGCCGTTGAAATCAAGATCAACACGAATGGTCACGTCTTGGTCTTTGCCGTTTTGCTGGGGTTTGATATTGGTATCACCATAAATGTCATGGTCACACAATACCCAAGCGATTGCCGATAAAATCGACGTTTTACCACTTTCGTTCTTGCCGGACAAAATAGCGTTTGTGACATCGCCCTCGAAATGTTTTACCCCTTTGAAATTCTGGATCTTGATCTTAAGGCTTGATTTCAGTTCTTGCATTGGTTGTAACATAATGTTATCCTTTCGTCTGCATTGGTTATCATCATTTAATTGGTGTTATCCTTTAAAGCTCGCCTCTGCCAAGGCGGGCTTTAAGCGTTTATGGTGCCAAAAACTTATCCGGTACCGGCACCTGATTCTTGATCTGACTGTTGACAATAAGATCAACAAATTTCGATGTACGCACTAGGCATTCTTTGCGACCGGGAGCTTTAAAGACTTTCAACACGTCGTTGTAACAACCTCTACTCAACTGCCCATATTTCATTAGATTTATCTTGTCGATATCCTTAAAGGTCAGAATTGCGGGCAGTGTTTTACGTCCAAGAGCTTTGATTATTGCCTGTTCAACACTTTCTTTGAGTAAGGCTTTATTCATGGCTTCCCTTCTCTTTCATGTGGTTCTTGACGGTCTGGATAATTTGCTGATATTTGTGGATGGCCTCATTGCAGGAATTGATAATTTCGTCGGCCTCGAAAACATCCAGCTTATTGTCGGCCATGGCATCCGAAATAATTTGTGAAACCTTGCCGGAAGAGCCTGACAGTTTGAGCGATTCCTTTACAAACCCCAAAATGGTAAACGGCTTTCCTTCGGCCAAGCCCTGAGTATGACCGAAAACAACCGCAACACGCTGAGAATCGTTCTGCATTACCCACTGGACAGTATCCATAATCAGTTCGCCGGTGGCTTCAAGGCGTTGCTGTTGGCTGTAGTGTTCGGGCCAAGGGAAGGGACGCTTGCCATTGATTACTTTGTAGCAGTAGGCTGTAAAAGAATCTTCGTCTGAGTATGTAGCCTGAATCCACTCGTTCTGCTCCCAGACGCGACGAATCCAAGCCGGCGTAAGTGCTTCCCAATTGCGGGATCTGTCTTTTTTAAGCAAACCGCCAAGGATGTAGTTCTGAAACTCATGTCTGCATGGATCGTCACTACCCGGGCGTGAATAACTATTCATGGTAAATTATCCTTTCTAGCCGTTTTGATTAATGCTATGATTGGCCTTGGACACCTGGGGAGGTTCCGCGACTTGCTCAAATGGAAAGCTCTTGGCTCCGGTTGCAAATTCAATAATCTCGGTGAATTTCTTGTTCTTGGTCTTTCGCTGAATGTGAATGAGGTTGTTGATATACACCGCAGAACAATTGAAATACTTTGCAAGCATTGCTTGGGTTATTCCCAGCTTTGCCAGTTTGTATTTGATTGTTTCGGGGTTTGGGTTTTTCATTGGTTTTGGCCTCCTGTAGGTAGTTAGCAAAATATATTATTCGATAGCGCAAATAGGTAATAAATTAACTAATAGGACAGAAGTTGTCAAGAAAAATAAGCAAAAAATATAATATATTTCCTCGACTTGAAATCATCAGGAAGCGTCTGGGGTTAAATCAGAAGGAATTTTGTGAGAAAATACAAATACTTCCACCTGCATACATCAAGTACAAAAAAGGCACTATGCCTTCATATCCACTTGTCGTTGAAGTTATAGAAATGTTTAATTTAAACGCAAACTGGCTATTAACCGGCGAAGGCCCGATGTTTTTGGGTGAAGAAGGGCAGGAATCGGAACCAGAAGCACCTCAAAATAGCGTTCAGGAAGTGGAATTGTTGCGCAGAAATGAACAACTGGTAGATAAATTGCTGAAATCTATGGACAAAATAGAAGGACTTGAAAAGAAAATTGAACAAATGGCGGGTAAAACCGTCCTTGACAATGATTTGATTGCCGAAAATAAGCGACTAAAAGAAGAGCTTGAAGAATATCATGAAGCCGAACCATCAGAAGAAGAAATAAAAATGGCTGAGATAGAAAATAAAGCTATTGATATGCAAGTGGAAGAAATGTACGAAGAGAAAATGGCACAAGTCCTAAAAGAAAAGAACCAAAGGAAGTCTTCCTAATCCCCATTATCGCTTTTTTAAAAGAATATGTTCCAACTTGTCTTTTGCCAGCAAAGCTCGTATACGGCTTCTGGCTATCTTAATTTGTTGTTCGTCATAATCATTCGCCTTAAAAAACTTATTCAACATAAAGTGCAACCCCCTTTCCTCTTTGCTTTTCAGTTTTAAAACCAATTTCATCAATTATTTCCAAGCAAATATTAAAACAATGCGACATAGTATGTCATAAACCCGTTTGCTGAAAGCTTTTATTTTTGCTATTCTCTCTTTCTTTTGGGAATAGTTCTTATGATTTTCCTGTTGTGTATTTTACATATTATTATTTTTATTTAAGAGGGACGGAACATATGAATAATGGATGTACAGTGAGGCGAGAAGTAAAACATTGTAATTTATGTATTTTTCCAATTAAAGCAAAACCCACCAAGAGCCACGGCAAGCAGGGAATTGATTCTTGTCTTGATTCGCTCGACAATATTAGTACTAAAATAGCAACCAAAATGCGCATTCTTGAAATTACCCCAGAAGGATAATTAAACCACTTTCACTATCCTTCACAAGTCTGCTACACTGCGAAACGGCGGTAATTTGTTTTAGGAGGCTACACTATGGCTTTGTCCAGAGCTTTGACGGCTCAACTTAAAAAATACAATACATTGCTATACCCGGCCAAGCTGGCATATAGAGCGGATCGGGATAAGTATTTTTTTGTCTTCCGGCGCGATGGTCATGATATCCGCAAGGTGTTGTCAGATGATATAGATATTGCCTATGAGCGCGCCTGTTCTATGCGCGATGAATTAACCAAGCTTCCGACCGGCGGGGCCTTGGGAATGACCCTAGAACAGTGGCATGAACGCTGGAGTAGGGCGAAGTATGCGAAGCTTTCCCCCAAATCAGTCAGTAACTATAGATATTGCTGGGAAGCGGTTGGAGAGGTGCTCAAAAGCGAAGAGATAGCCAAAGTCACAAAGCAAATGATCGAGGATGATTTGGAAAGTATCAAGCAAAAGGTAATTATAAACGAAATAAAACGCACCAATGGCAAAGAACTTCCTGAAAACTTTGGAGAGTCAAAGAAAAAGCACGTGGCAATATTTCTCAGCGTGCTTTTAAATGCAGCTGCTAAAGATGATGTAATTAGTAAATCCCCCTGGAGTGCATCATACAAAAGCAGCAAGAAGATGGTACCCATATTTGACGTTACAGAACTTATCAGGTTGTGTGATAATGCATCTGAATCCTCACGCCCCGCAATTGCTTTGGCTGCGTTTTGTGGGCTCAGAAGAGGGGAGGTTTTCGGTCTTAAGATCGAGGATGTTGATTTGAAAAATCGTTGGCTATATATAAAAAGATCAAAAATTAAGCTTGATGGGGTTATTGAGGGATTTGTCAAGGAGACGAAAACTGGGGAACCAAGAGTGGTACCAATACCGGAAATTGCTATAAAATATATCAAGCCAGCAATGGAAGGTCGTAAAAAGAATGATTTTCTGTATTCTAAAATACGCCTTGATTTAACCCAAAGATTGAAAGTTGCTTGCAAAAACGCAAAACTCAAGCGGGTTACATATCACGAGTTGAGACATATTTGCGGATCAAATATCATGATGAATGGAGATTTAATTCTTGCTAAAGAGGTTCTTGGCCATAAGAACACCAGGATTACCGAAGACGTTTACGGTCATATTAAGTCGACACACATTCAGGATCAGATAGACAAGATGTATCAATCTGACACCGAACTTGACACCAAAGAATTAGATGAGATGCTTGAGCTTGCCAACCGGATTTTGGCACTCGAAAAACAGCAAAAAGAATCAAAAAAGGGTAGGGAAACGGATGAAATTCATGGTTTGTCTCTAAAATTAGCCAAACTCACCTTGATTTTTTGCCACCAATTGACACCAAGCAATAAAAAAGGACTTACGAGAAAACCCGTAAGTCCTTGATATTACTGGTCGGGGCGAAAGGATTTGAACCTTCGACCACCTGAACCCCATTCAGGTACGCTACCAGACTGCGCTACGCCCCGAAACTTTGGTTATTCATCGATATAACCTTGTTTCTGTTATTTCAATCATTTAAAAGATCAAGCATTCTGTTCAATTGCCCGCGCATCGATTTCAGTGTTGTAATTGTTTCACTGTTGTCCACGGTTGCTGCAACTGGTTCTACATTTGAAGGTAGCAATTCAAACTGTTGAGATGGCTTAACTGGCTTTTCCACAGCTTTCTTGCTGCTCTTTTTGTATCTGGCTTCTTTGAGCTTGATACGAGCTCCTTCAATGGTGTACTTGTCTTCATAAAGTAATTTTTTAATTAAAAAGATCGTTTCGACATCTTTGCGTTTATATACACGCTGATTTGTCTTAGATTTCTCCGGCCTGATGGTCGGGAACTCTGTTTCCCAGTAGCGTAAAACATGAGTTTTGAGATTCGCTAACTTTGCAACTTCACCAATTTTGAAATAGAGCTTGTCCGGAATCTCAGCTACCGGGGCATTATCTTGTTTAGTCTCATTCACCATTCAATAAGTTTTTCAGAACTTGACTGGGTTTAAAAGTCAAAACCCGGCGGGCAGAAATTTCAATTTCCTGACCGGTTTGCGGGTTACGGCCTATGCGAGATCTTTTTTCACGAACAACAAAGTTACCAAAGCCGGAAATCTTGATCTTTTCGCCGGTTTCTAGAGTATCCTTGATAGTGTCAAATACCATCTCGACAACTTCTGCGGACTCTTTCTTCGAAAAACCTATCTTCTGATAGACATTTTCAATCAAGTCGGCTTTTGTCATGAAATCCTCCTTGCTACGCTCACGCTGGCGAACAACAAACTTGAGTCTATGATCTTGCTGCTTCTACAACAGCTTTGAAGCCTTTAGGATCGGTTACTGCCAAATCAGCAAGCACTTTCCTGTCCAGTTCGATTCCGGCTTTGTTCATAGAGTCAATAAAACGGCTGTAGGTGATACCTTCAGCTCTGGCCGCTGCGTTGATGCGGGTGATCCACAGGCGACGAAATTCGCGTTTGCGGACACGTCTATCACGAAATGCATAGCAAAGGGCTCTATCTACAGTGTGGCTAGCTACTCTAAAGAGCTTACTTCTCGCTCCACGATAGCCTTTGGCTAACTTTAATACTTTTTTGCGACGATGGCGCGCTTTAAATCCTCTTTTAACTCTTGGCATCTTTTATCTCCACTATTTGCCTTTGCGGGCGTAGGGCATTTGTCTTCTGGCATTGTCTTCGTTGGTTACATCAATCTCGGTGCGTGCGCGGAGACCTCGGCAACGTTTCGTTGACTTCTTGGTGAGGATATGGCTGTGATAAGCCTTTTTGCGTTTTAAAGAACCGCTGTTGCGGACTCTTACACGCTTCGCCATGGCCCTGTTAGTTCTCATTTTGGGCATTTCAAAACTCCTTGCTATTTCGTTGTTTTAGGGCCAACGTACATTACCATCGCCCGACCTTCCATGCGAGGTTGTGTTTCCACAGTAACGGAATCTTTAATTTCTTCCATTATTCTCGCAATCAGATCTATTGCCAATTCAGGGTGCGTAATCTCTCTGCCTCTAAAGACGATCGAGATCTTGACTTTGTTACCCTGACCGATAAATTTCATTAAATGCTTCAACTTGGTGTTGATGTCATGTGTTTCAGTTTTCAGACGAAGTTTAACTTCTTTTATCTGTATGGTAGTCTGCTTTTTCTTTGCTTCCTGCTTTTTCTTGTTCTGCTGGTATTTGAATTTACCGAAGTCCATAACTCGGCAAACGGGAGGCTCTGCATTGGGTGATACTTCTACCAGGTCCAGACCACGATCATAGGCTAACTCAATTGCTGCTCTTGTGGGAAGAACACCAAGTTGTTCTCCAGAGTCAGTGACTACTCGAACTTTTGGGGTCCGAATGTTTTCATTGATTCTAACCTCTTTGTCTTTTCCTTTTCCGATGGTAATTCCTCCTGAACAAGTAACAATTAGTAATTGGGCAAAAAAAAATGGTAGGCCCGGGCGGACTTGAACCGCCAACATCCACCACGTCAAGATGGCGCTCTACCTTTGAGCTACGAGCCTGTTTTAAATTGTCAAACTACCGCAAACGGGTGTCTGATTTACCAGAGCTGAACTTTTCTGTCAAGAAAAAAGAACTAAAAAACACATAAAAATTCACATGTTCCGTAAAATCACATTTCCACACGAAAATATTCGCTCCGAAGTCCGTTATCTGGGGGAAATTTCACCTTTGCTATTCATTAAATTAATGAAATTCTCTGTGATTTCCCAGTCTTCTGTGTACATCGTAATAACTCTTAAATTATTTAGCATCATATATTCGCCGGCTTCGTTTTTCTTGATTAAACCGCGAAGAATGGCACCACTATCCAGCTTATTACATTTATTGACAGTTTTTACAAGTGTAGGATTCAATTTTCCACCTTTTACTCGTAAAATTATCCTGGTTCTTTTTAATTTTCTTAGTTTGTTTACATGTTTTGCGGGATATTCTGCCGGAAGAACTATTTCCTTCAGACCTGCAAACATTTTCTTCTGTAAAAGTCCAATAACTTTATTGGAAATTACTTCTCCATCTTCCACCACAAGACGCAAATCGAAATTTCTGATCTTCATTAATGCTTTAATGGTCTTCGGTGTTAAAGCATCTGGTTTCATCTCGAATATTTTCCGTTTTGGTCCTAGAGAGAGGGCCAGATTTACCAGCTCATCTGTGAAATCTTTTTCTTCCACCCTGAAGGTGGCATCCCAGGTGGGAAGAACTTTTACGCGTCTTAGTTGTGCTTGTTTGAAATTGACGGGTAACACTATATTAATGCTTTTTCCTGTTGCATACAATTTTGCAACCAGAGATTTGGGTGGCACGCTATTGGTGTCTACTATAAACCCTGCATTTTCAATCTGGCCGATTCTCTTAATATTGATATCAGAGGTTTCTTTATTTATCACAAAGAGCTTGCTGACGTGGTTCAGCATCATGGTGGTTTGTTCATGGCCGGTCTTTAAAACCACATTTTTTTTCTTCTTGGCATTGGCCAGGGAAAAAGAGATGGTGATTATCAAGGCTGCCATAATTACGTAACGCAACAGCACGCTTAAATTGCGCTTCATATAAAACTCCTCCGAAAATTATTTATACTGACTTTTCCATTCCGCATAACGGGACAAGAGATAATATAGCACATCAGGTCGGGTTTCGGCCAAATTATTTTCTTCATATGGGTCAGATTTGTAGTTGAAAAGCTCTCGTCTGTTTCTGCTTTTCAGGATCATTCTCCAGGGGCCGACGGTTGAAAGATAGGCGGCTTTCCTGTTGTTGCTTCTGGCTAGTTTGGGCCAAAGCGGTTCTATTCCGAAGGCGTACGGTAACAAGCTTTCGGCCTGTGTGTTTTTGGGTGAGGTCAGTGAAAGCATTTCCATGGCTGTTGGATAAAGCCCCATGGTTTCAACTGCACTGTCTACCACTCTGGCGCGGGGAAATCCTCTGGGATAGTAGATAACCATGGGAACACGGATTAACTCGTCATACACGCTGCCACCGTGACCCATGTCGTTGTGTTCCAGAAAGGCATCGCCATGATCTGATATAAGGATTATTGCAGTTTGTTCGAGGATGTTCCACTCTTTCAGCTTATCAATTAATACTCCCATATGGTGATCGTTGTAGGAAACTTCGCCATGATACAGTGCAACTAATCTTTCCCAGTCTCTTTTGCTTGGCTTCAGTTTTCCTCTTTTTATATCAAGCAGAATTGAGGCTGTTTTGTATGGTTTGATGACTCCACGGTATGGTTTTTTGTCGTATAGCTCCAAAAAGCTTTTTCTGGGGTTGTAGGCTACATGGGGATCGATTGTGCCAAGCCAGAGAAAGAACTGCTTGTCGATTACATTGTCTCGCTCAAAAACCGGGAACATCGCTTTGTAGAGGTATTCGGTTCGGTTGGGTTTACCTTCTCTGATCATATTACGGCTATAGTCCCATTTTTGGCCAAAACCAAATGCATTGGAAACATAACCGTTAGAAGAATATGAGGCTGTAACGATTTCCCGTTTTTGTTTTTTTATTGCGGTTGCGATTAGTTCTGTGTCAACCGGAGGACGTTTTTTAGAATCTTCTTTTCTCATTGTCCAGGGATAGCGACCACCCATTAAAGCAGCCTGCGAAGGAACAGACCAGCTACCCTGACTGATAGCATTGGTAAAGGCAATGCCTTCTCGTGATATTTTATCGAAGTTGGGAGTGATGATTACGTTGTCTTTTGGTTTGTTAAAATTAATTTTATCCCAGCGAAGCGTATCACTGAGGTAGATAACCACGTTTTCAGGTGGAATCCATTCCTTATAATCTTGTGGGGGCATATAGTTTTCAAGTGCCGGATCTATCAACAGCACTTTGTCGTTGTCCTCACCACCATTTGCCAGAAACTCCAGCCTGACAATATCCTCAGCGTATTCAGTCAAATCAATTGCGAAAACCTGTTCGCTATGATCTGCACTTTTGGCAAAAGATTTAACATAAGCGATTTTTGCCGGTTTGGCAGGTGAGACAATACGTATAAGGAATGTAAGTTGCTTAAGAGATTTCTGCGGGCGTTCCACTTTCATGCGCCACAGAAGTCTGGTGGTGCGTGGCACATACAAATGGTAAATAAGTCCACCTTCGTTTTTTATTGGAATAGATGGCAGACTTGTTTGAGATAGTTTGGTCTGAAAAATTTCACTTTCCGGAACTTTTATTACCGGGTTGTCCAGTACAAGACCCATGCCGGGATTTTGCTGATTTTTATTTACGGGGATGAATCTGATGTAATCAAAAGAGGGCAGGGGGGAGGAATCCGCTTCGATAGTTAGGGTGTTATAACCGGAAATGTTTCCTGCTTCTTTCAGGTCCATCAAGTAAGAGGCAAGGCCACGCTTGTCCAGTGTGATTTTAACGGTTTTGTTCTTGCCGATCGTCAGCGAGATCTTCTGATTTTCACGACCTGCTTTGACGCGAAGATGGGCAAAGTATGATTTTGCATCAGGCAAAAATAAATTGATGCTGCAAATGTTTTTGGCCATCTGCATGTTCGTGGAACCGTCTTGCTCGGTTTTTGTCTTTTTCCAGTAATTTGCTCTCTTGTTTCTGAGTTGGAATGATTTCGACCCCATATCAAGCAGCAAACCGTTTTCCAGATAATCGGCATATCCCAGTTTTTCCAGCAATCCCTGTCGAATTGCGCGGTTTGTTTTAAGGTCAAGCGGAGATGTTTTTGAAGTGGCAGACTTCGTTATAGTAGATTCTGGCCCTTCTATTAATGAAGGAAGTACGGGTTCTTTTACGGGCTCTTCTTCTGGTTCATCTTTTACCGGTTTCGTTTCTACGGTTACATCGGTGTTGGCTGTAACGTATGGAATGTAGAAGAAATGAAGTCCTGCGACTATTGGAACTGCCCCGATGAGACACACAAGTAAAACTACCAGATGCCTTATGGAAGAAAACTGCTTGAGATGTTTCATTTACTAGTTCAACTCTCCGTCAAGTGCACCAATCAACTCATTGGCGAAGGAATCGATTTGGTCGGCATCTTTGCCTTCAACCATTACCCGAACCTTGTTTTCGGTTCCACTATATCTTACCAGTACCCGGCCGTCATTGCCCAGTTCATTTTCGATTTTGCTGACAAGCTGTTTAAAATAGACAAGTTCATCCAGTGGACGTTTGTAGTTTACCATCAGGTTTTTTAAAACCTGCGGAAACCTTGTCATGATCGAAGCCAGTTCGGCTAAGGTTTTACCTGTATCCATGATTATCTTGACTATCTGCAAGGCTGTCAACATGCCATCACCGGAGGTGATATGGTCGAGGAAAATCAGATGACCGGATTGTTCGCCACCGAAGTTGTAGCCACATTCACGCATTTTTTCAACTACATAGCGGTCTCCCACCTGTGTACGTAAAACCTTTACACCAATTTCCTGCATGGCTTTATCCAGGCCGATGTTGCTCATAACGGTAGAGACCAGAGTGTTTTCTGCCAGCTTGTTTGCCTGCTTGAAATTGTTGGCGCAGATTGCCATAATGCTGTCGCCATCAATGGTGTTTCCGTCTGCGTCAACAAATATAGCTCTGTCTGCGTCTCCATCAAAGGCTACACCAAGGTCTGCACCTTGCTCTAGGATGTGCTTTTGCAGTTTTTCAGGATGTAATGATCCGCAGGCTTTGTTGATGTTTCTGCCGTCTGGCTCTATTCCGATAGCAGTTACTTTTGCCCCAAGGCTTTCGAAAAGTTCCGGGGCCGTATCATAGGCTGCACCGTTTGCGCAATCCAGAATTATCTTCAGGCCGTCAAGACTTGTACCACCCATGGTGGCTTTGAGTGCATCGGTGTATTGGTGTATTGCATCTTCCCAGTATGAAGCATTGGCAACCATGTGCGGTGCTACATGGTAATCGTTCATGTCTTTATGCAATATAATATCTTCAATTTCCAGCTCGGATTGATCCGGGAGCTTGAAGCCGTTTTTTGAGAAAATCTTAATACCATTGTCGATAAAGGGGTTATGCGAGGCACTTATTACAACGCCTGCCGATGCATCTGAGGTGTGAGTAAGATATGCTACGCCGGGAGTAGAGATCACACCCAGTGGTACAGCTTGACAACCAACAGCGCAAAGCCCTGAAATGATGGCACTTTCTATCATGTTACCGGATATTCTGGTGTCTCTGCCGATTACAATTTTGGGGTTTTGACCATGTTGTCTGAAATAATGGCCAACAGCCACGCCAACTTTGTATGCAGTCGGTGCATCAATCGGATATATATTCGCTTTGCCACGAATACCGTCAGTTCCGAATAATTTTCTCATTATACACTCCGTAGGATATCAATCCTTCTTCTTGTCTTTTTCAGATGAGGGATTTAATTCGGTGGTATGAATTATCAGCTTGACCGTATATAAGTCGGCTTTGATCTTCAAGGGATCAGCTAGTGGTTTGAATTCTACTTCACGTATTGTCTGTGTGTCCGGTTTGTCTCCTTCTTCCTTGGAAGAATCAACAAAAGCGAGGATGTCTTTTGTATTTAAGCCCAACACCGTACTTTTTGGCCCCATAATGGTTACAGAAATTGTTGAAGGTTGAACCTGTGTGACATATTTTGAGTTTTTGACAACCACCGCTACCTTGTCAAAGGTTCGCTCTATCAAATCTTTCTTGATTGCGACCGTTACATTGATAGGCTCTTCGTTTTTAAAGAAAATATTTTTGGAAAGCCTCACTGGTGTTGTGGTGGTCATGAAGTTTTCCTGATGCCCGGCAAGGTTTACTTCTGTTGTCAAGACTTCGTCGACAATCATCAGATCACTGGCGGCACCTTCAATTTCTATGGTTTCAGGTGAAGTCGTAATAGACTTTATTACATATCCTTTGGGTAATTTTCCCACTGGTACAGGGGTGATTGGTACAACTTTGGTTGTTTTTTCAGCTAAAGAAACCGTCCATTGTTTGGGATTTATCCTGCTGATGGCAAGACTGTGTGGAAGTTTGAACAACTGTTCCTCAAAATAAACCACGCTCACACCAAGATCAAACTTGCTCAGGTCAATGGCAATTTTAACGTTTTCTGCATTCCAGCTTTGTTGTGCGGCCCACGATCCTACAACTGTGACCCTTATTCGGTTTGGTACATCCGAGACAAGTATCTTGTCATCTGGAACCTTGAAGTAGATTTGTACATCGCTGGTGGTGGTTACATCTTCCTGTCCAAGTACAAAAAGCCAGAGTAAAAGCGTAATCAGCAAAGAAAACAGTTTTAAGCCGAGGTTGTCAAACAGCGCAGACTTTAGCCAGGTTAGTACTGTATGGGTTGTCGATTGTTTTTGAGAGCTTAATGGTGACATCAGGTCACCTTCCATTTCTTGCTTTTTTGCAATCCAAGAGTATTCTGTAAGACTTTTTTGAGAGTGTTTCCATCCAGATCACGGGTTATTTGATTGTCCATAACAAGTGAGATCTTACCTGTCTCCTCGCTTACCACGATAATAATTGCATCCGTTTCTTCCGAGAGTCCCAAAGCTGCACGATGTCTTGTACCGAATTCATGGGATAATTTCGGGTTGGACGAAAGCGGTAGAAAACATCCGGCATAGGTCATCATGCCATTCTGGATTATGATTGCTCCATCGTGTATTGGCGATGTGGTGTGCATTATGGCCTGAATAAGTTCACGGGTAACTTTAGAGTCTATTGCCGTTCCTTCTTCAGTGTAATCTGTCAGGTCTGCATCACGTTCAATAACGATCAAGGCACCGATTCGTTTGTTGGAAAGTGATGTGGCAGCCTTGACAAGTTCCTCGATAAAGAAGACTTCTTCAAGTGTGCTGACACCCTGGAAAAAGGGGTTTCGGCCCATTTTGGATAAACCACGCCGGATATCCTGCTGGAAAACAACTATCAGGATAAAGACGAAGGAGTTGACAAAATTGTCCAGAATCCAGCTTGAGGTCATCAAGCCAAGAAACTTGGAAAGGGCAAATACAATAACAATCAGAATCAATCCCACCAGCACGCGGACGGTTTTGGTTCCTTTGATCAGCAGTAAAACACGATAGCCGATATACCAGACCAATAGTAAGTCCAGTACGGTGTTTACTATTCTGCCCCAATCACTGTTTATACCGAGAGATAATAGTTCTTCCATTGATTACATTTCTTACAGCAAAAAAAGTAAAAATTAAATACGGGAAATACGTCCACCAATTACATCACACATTCGGCATATTCTGAATGTTTCTTTAACATCATGTACTCTTAAAATATGTGCTCCATATATCGCCGATGTTGCAGCAGTTGCGAGGCTTCCCTCAAGTCTGTCTTCCACTGGCAAATCAAGTACCAGACCAATAAAAGATTTTCTCGATGTTCCAATCAGAACCGGGCAGCCTAAAGATGAAAACTTTTCAATTGCCACTTTGCCGATTAATTGCAGATTGTGTTCTACTGATTTGCCAAAGCCAATTCCGGGATCGAGGATGATTCGGTCTTTCGGTATGCCGGACTTTTCAGCAAATTCTATGCGTTCGGTGAAATAAGCAAAGATATCTTCGACAACATCGTTATATTCGTAGTTTTTTTGCATCACCTTTGGGTCGTCTGCGGTGTGCATTATAATAACAGGTACTTCATACTTGGCCACAACCTCGGCCATCTTATCATCAAAAGTCATTCCTGAGATATCATTGACAATAGTTGCACCGGCTTCAATGGCTTTTTTTGCTACTTCAGCTTTGTTGGTGTCGATTGAAATGGGGACGTCAATGCTTCTGGCAAGTTGCTCGATTACCGGAATTACCCTGTTCAGTTCGCCTTCAAGGCTGACTCTTTCAGAACCGGGTCTGGTGGATTCTCCACCGATGTCGATAAAGTCGGCTCCATCTGCCACCATTTTTTTGGCCTGTATCAGTGCGTCTTCGATGAAAAAGAATTTACCGCCATCCGAGAAAGAATCAGGGGTTACATTCAAAATTCCCATGACATGGGTTTTGTTGGCAAAATCAAATGTCTTATTTCCAATTCGAATTTGCAAAGCTGAAATTACCCTTCCTGAAATAAAACCCAGACTAAAGCTGGGTTTTGCTGAAAAATTTCTAGGATATTATTATGCTTTTCCGGGCTCCTGAGACTTCTTCAAACCAGATGGCAATATAACTCCTGTTTTATCTTCTTTTTCACTGTTCGCCTTGCCGTTAGGAGTCAGGTTTCCAGTGTCAGAATCCGAGGAGTTGGACTCTTCCCGTTTAATGGCTTCGCCACGTAAAATCTGCTTGATGTCTTTTGTGCCGATTGTTTCGTATTCTAAAAGACCTTCGGCCATTTTGTGTAGCTGGTCGATGTTATCCTTAAGAATTTGCAGCGCATCCTGATAACAGCCTTCTACAATGCCTCTAACTTCCTGGTCGATTTGCTTTGCAACTTCTTCGCTGTAATTCTGCTGACGTGAAATTTCTCTGCCCAGGAAGATTTGTTCTTCGTTTTTACCGAAAGCCAAGGGGCCCAGATTTTCACTCATCCCCCATTCGCAGATCATGCGATGTGCCAGATCTGTGGCTCTGGCGATATCATTTCCTGCGCCGGTAGTACGCTGGTCAAAAATCAATTCTTCTGCGGCTCTGCCACCCATTGCATAGCGAATGGTGCTTAAGAGGTATCTCCTCGACTGAGTGTATTTGTCTTCTTCCGGTAAAGTCTGGGTCAGACCAAGAGCCATTCCTCGCGGAATTATTGTTACCTTCTGCACCGGATCAAAGTCTTCCTGATTACATGCCACGATGGCGTGTCCAGCTTCGTGGTAGGCGGTGACTTTCTTTTCCTTGTCACTGATGATCATCGAGCGTCGCTCTGTTCCGAGCAGGATCTTGTCCTTGGCAGATTCGAAATCAGACATCTCGACCGCTTTGGAGTATCTTCTGGCAGCCTGAAGTGCTGCTTCATTTACCAGATTTTCAAGGTCCGCACCAGAGAAGCCGGGGGTTCCTCTTGCAATGACCTCGAGGTCAACTTCTTCTTTCATCGGGACATTTCTGGAGTGAACATCCAGAATACCTTTACGTCCCTTCAGATCAGGTGGCGGAACCACAACACGTCTGTCAAAGCGTCCCGGTCTTAATAATGCAGGATCCAAAACATCCGGTCTGTTGGTCGCAGCAATAAGAATGACACCTTCGTTTGACTCAAAGCCGTCCATTTCAACCAGAAGCTGGTTCAGGGTTTGTTCGCGCTCATCATGACCACCACCAAGTCCTGCACCACGGTGTCTGCCAACGGCATCAATCTCGTCGATGAAGATAATGCAGGGAGCATTCTTTTTGCCCTGATTGAAAAGGTCGCGTACACGGCTGGCACCCACACCAACGAACATTTCCACAAAATCGGAGCCTGAAATGGTGTAGAAAGGAACATCTGCTTCACCGGCAATAGCTCTGGCCAGCAAAGTTTTACCTGTTCCTGGAGAACCCATCAGCAAGACACCCTTGGGGATACGTCCGCCCAGAGCTGTGAAACGCTTGGGATCTTTCAGAAATTCGATGATTTCTTCTACTTCTTCCTTGGCCTCTTCAATACCGGCAACATCTTTAAAAGTTACCTTCTTGGTGGGGGAATTCAACAGCTTGGCCTTGGATTTACCAAAGGACATGGCCTTGCCACCACCGGATTGCAACTGGCGCATGAAAAAGATGAAGATACCAAAAAGGACGATCATCGGCAGCCAGCTAATTAAAAACTGTTGCCAGAAGGCCGTTTCTTCCTGTTTTTCAAATTTGACGATGGTTCCGTTAGCGATCAGTTGATCCAGATATTTCTCGGAGATCGGGCCTTCGGTGAAAAACTTGGTACCGTCGTCAAGTTTTCCTTCAATCTGTGTGCCTCTGACCACTATTTCCTGTAGTGGGGTTTTGCTGAATTCGCTGTCGGGATTGAACTTGCTTACAAACTCATTGAAAGTCAATTCTTTCATGTTGTTGGTCTGGTCGTTCAGCATGTAGGTGATGCTTAAAAACATCAGTATCAAAAGTACCCACAAAATCAGTGTTTTTTGTGATTGTTTCAATTATTACCTCTCTTAAAATTAATGCACTCATACTGGGCCTATTCTAGCACAGAAAGCTCCTGTCCTCCAATAAGTTTGAACCTTTTTGGAGTATATTTTATTCCAATAATTGATCTTGTTTTGCCGTTAATCATTGCCATGTTGGATCTTCTTAGGCCAGCAAGCCATAATGTATTGTTATTACTCGATAATACAGGTATTTGCAATCGGTATTCAGCAGGAATATGAGCGTCGGAGAATATTCGGGATATCTTTTTCTGACCAAGGTTTGGCAGAGTGATTTTATCACCAATATGGGGATTTCGAATTTTTATTGGCAACTCGATTTTGTCCATATCGAAAAATACTTCGTTATAACCATATGTTATGGAACTATCGTCAGTTTTCAGCAATCTGCTGGTCAAAGTACCATATTTAAACTCGGTTTTTCCCGGAATCAGCAGAGTTTTATTGAATTCGACTGCTTTTTCCTGTTCAAACCCTAACACCAGGCAATTCTGCTCAAGTCTGGCTTTAATTCCTGCGGGAAGATCCAGTTTGCTGTTTGGGCTGTTGTTTAAAACCAGCTTGTCAATCGCGATCCAGTGCGTTTCAAGAAAACCGAAAAGAGAGTTGTCTTTCAGTTGTTTTACAGCTTCACGCCAGATGGCAGTTCTCAGACCTTTGGGAAAATTCTTTATTTCAGTTGTGTCGATTATTGTTTTTTCCGAGTTCGAGATGCTTGTCACAGAGATGAGTTTTTCTCTGGCAATAAATTCAAGGGCTTCCCGTGCCTCATCTATTCTGCTGACGGTGCGATAAATCTGTCTGCTGCCTGTTGGTTCCAGTTTGTTCAAGGCTGGTAGTATTTCTGCTCTGATCCTGTTTCGGAGATACTTCGGGGAACTGTTGCTTTTGTCCTCGCGCCATGAAAGCGAGTGTTTTTTGGCGTAGCCCAGAATTTCTTCTCTGCTCAAACAGAGAATGGGGCGAATAATGTTATTTCGTTTGGCTGGTATTGCAGACAAACCATCCAGTCCCGATCCTCTCAGCAGACGTTCGATAAATGTTTCAGCCTGATCATCTGCATGATGGGCCGTGGCAATAAAGTCAGCACCAAATTCTATAAACCACTTATTTAAACAGTTATATCTAAGCTTTCTGGCCAGTTGTTGTTTGTTGCCCTTGGCAGTCCAGCTATCCGGATCTAGTTGTTCTGAATAAAATTTAATATTCAAGGACTTACACAATTTACGAGTAAATTCCTCGTCGCCGTCGGAGGCTTCTCCACGCATGGAGTGGTTCACGTGTCCAACCGCAATTTGCAAGCCAAGGTCATCTTTTAAGCGGTTAAAAATATGCAGCATCACGACAGAATCCACCCCGCCGGAAACCGCAAGCAGTACCCGTGAATTTTTAGAAAGAAGTTTATTGGCGAGGATAAAATCTTTTACCGTATCGGTAGCCATGCTGAAAACTCTCTTGTACATATTAAAAACGGCCACCCGATTTGAGTGGCCGTAACAAATCTTTTTTGCTTCGTTCTATTTGAATGTTATGGATAATATTGCTGTTTTGAAAACAGTCTTCAACTCTTGTTCCATTGCATCCATTTTTCTGCTTTCGTCTCTCTCATTGGTGATTTTTACTTTACCAAGGTGACTATCGACATTAACGATTTTTTTGCCGGTGTCGACTACAAAGCGGAAAAGGTTTCTGTCCTGAATGGTATGTTTACCTTTTTTGCTTTTGTCTTTGGAGGTTGCATAGTATTCGTTTGTCATCAGGCATTCCCAGCGTTCCTGAGATTTGTCCGAATCTTCATAGCAGGATTTTTCACCGTTTTCTTTGTTTTTCTTGTTGAAAACAATGCTCTTTACTTTCTCCCAGGGCATTGAAAATTCATCCATTTCGTATTCAACGGTTGGGCCATCGCAGAGAGTGAAAACGGGTTTGCCGATATGATCGACCAGTTTCTCGGAGATCAGGAAATGCTTGACCACACCTTTGATTACTTTACCATTTTTCATCTTGATGGTTACCCGCAGTTTTCTGGGGTCAACCGGATAAGTTGGTTCTGGTTCTTTCACTACTTCTGGCTTGGCGACATCTTTTTTAGGTTCGGGCTTAGCTTCCGGTTTTGCTTCCGGAGTTTTCTCAGCTTTAGCTTTATCACAAGGCTTGGCCTTCTTATCCACATCTGTTTGCTCAGGCTTCTTGGTATCTTTGGTCTCTGATGTTTTATCCGCCCATGCGGTTGTAAGTGACAAGGCAAGTAACAGCCCGACGAAACACGTAATCATTATGTTCCGATGCATGATTTTCTCCCTTTTTTTAGACGTTATCTAAAGAGCTAACAAAATTTCCAATTTTTTTCATGCCCAACAATTTCTCAGTAATTAACATTACTTCTAACCATTACATCATTTCTGTAAGTTTTTCAACAAAAGCATCAATATTATCAGATATTTTTCTCATACGGGCCATAAGTTCCATGTTGCTTAGTCTGTTCTTCAGGGCTCGATCAAGGGCAGAGCCTGAAACATTTTCATCCTCGCCGTCCAGCACCCATCTTACTGAAGATATTTTGACCTCGAGTTTAAGTGCTTCTTCGGCAATTGCACTGCCTTCCATTTCAACTGCCAAAGCGGAGGTTTTGGAAAAACAATCCGCTTTCTGATCCACATTTTCTAAAACCACATCCGAGCAGGCAATATTCCCCGAAATTGCTTCAGGTAAGATCGAAGTGATCTTATCATTCATTTCGTCATCTGTATTGTAGCTCATGCCATTCTGCATGTTTATCAGTTTCTGGCTAATGACAGCCTGATTAAAGCGCATGTCACTGGCCACACCACCACAGCAACCAACAATCAAAAGCTCTTTCATTTTGGCACGTTTTACCATTGTGGCCAGCATGTCTTCTGCCTTTGGGGCAAGAATGCCACAGATTGCGCTGCAGATATGCTTGCCGTTTTTCATCCGTCTTATTTGCAGGCTGCCTTTTGGAGATGGGATAGTCGCAACCAGTGAACTTCTGGATTTCAGCGTTGATAGTTCATCGCCCATGGCTGCCATCACAAATAAATCAATTGGTGGGTGTGACATCTTTTCTTGTTCCAAAGTAAAAAAGCCGGACTCGAAAACGAGTCCGGCCTAAATTGTCAATCAGGTGCTAGTAAATTGCGAGTCTGCTTTTTGCATCGACTACAACATTTTCCTGTTTTTTCTTGGTGCAGTAATTAGTATCAATGTAATCAATCAAATCATGAATTCCTGCTTCAACTTTTACGCCATCATTTTCGTTTATAGGCATTTCCTTGGTGGTTATATGGTCAGCGTAGAAGTTACCTTTGTCGCATTCGTTAATGACATTGGCGCAGTCACGGCCTTCAGAACCACGACATGTTTCGGTACATGTAACTGCTTCTTGAGAGCAGTCGTCTGAACATTGGCTGTAGCAAGCCGAGGAATCTTCTGCGTTCGGACAATCTGCAGTCTCATAACAGGTGCTTTCACAGGATGCGATTTGTGATTCACATACAAGTTCGCAATCTCTGTAACATAGATCTTTATTGTAGCATTCGCCATTGGTGAAGACGGTAATCATCTTCTGCAAGCTACCCGCGACCATGTAAGTAGACATAATCAACATGGTGGCAGACATATCTTCCGGGCCCATGCCGTAACCGTGTCCGAAATAAACTACCGGATAGCGCGAATTGCAGATGTCCGGGACACCGGCACCACCATCTTCGTTGTCAGTAAAGTATCCTGGAGGCAAAGCGATGGTGAATTTGTCCTGACGGCCAAGTGCTTCGGAATAGAAAGAGTGCATCTCACCCATTCTACCAGCATCATAGCTTTCAACTTCGGAATAATCACCACCCGGGAAAACAGAATCGGCATAGGCGTAGAATGTCAAAACACGTTTCAACATCTGACCTTCATCTACATGGCGACCGTTTCCGCCTCTGACCATTGCATCGGTAGCATCATATGATCCATAGCGCATCATTGAGGCATGTCCAATCAGGGGATAGTTGACTTTAAAGTATCCGAATTTGGTTGGATCTTCCAGAAGGGTTGTGGTGATATCGGTGAAGTCATCGTATGTTCCGGTGTTAACACCAAGTGAATTCAGGCGATCAGCCAGGGCTGCGTAAAGGTTGTCACCCATGATGACAAAGTTAAACAGATCACGGATACCGCCATCCATCCAGATGCTCAAGCCAAGCAATTCTTCATCCGACATTTTCTTCAAATTCAAAATCGGATCATATTCCAGCATATGTGCGAGGTTGGGGTTGTAATCAAATTTACCGTTACCTTCACCATAGTCATATTGGCAAGTGCCTTTGGTTGGGCAAGCAACACCATCGAGACCTAAATCTTCGTATGGTTCGCCATCTTCATAGAGGAAGTTACCTTCGGTTCCAAGCGGATTGGTGTAGGGGCTGTAGTCATCGCCATTGGGGTCGGGATTGGTGCTTGCATCGTATCCGGGTTCGTCAACATTGCAAATGCCATCTGTACCACAATCTTCATAAGGTTCGTAGAACTGGCCAATGATCGGCTCACCAAAATCACGGATTCCGTTGTGGTTGTAATCAACTGCCAGTGACATATCAAGTCTAAGGCTTCTGGCTTGTTCAGGTTCAAACTCATCCCATGTGCCATTACCTTCGGTTCCGGTCGGATTGGTTGTGGCATCGTAGTTGTCGCCATTGGGATCGGGGTTGGTACTTGCGTTGTATCCCGGTTCACGGCTATTCTGGATTCCATCTGCGCCGTAATCTTTGAAATTCAAATGTGGTTCGTAGTCGCCTGTTTCATAACCATCTCTGTCATAGTTTCCATCACAGAAATTAATTACCGGGTAGGTTCCGTCCGGATTGTATTTTTTGTCGTACAGTCCAGTTAGAGGTTCGGCTTTCATCCATTTGGCCAGATTGTAGCAGCCTGTTTCTTCATCCTTTATGTTTCCGTTTGGCTTGTATACATTTTTGATGTAGTAACCAAGGCGGGTGGTGTCATCATCAGGGTCGCCGGTGAGACCTGCTGCAAAGTAGGGTGATTCCGGATTGTAGTTGGCCGGGTTACCGTAAGCATAGGCCAGATCTCTGAACAGATGTACATATGAGTTTCTGTCAAAACCACCGCCATCGGAATCGTAATACCAGTGGTTGAATCCTTGTGAGTGTTCATCTCTTTTGTAGATTTCATGTTTGTCGGCCGTGTACCATTTGTAAACCGGGTTTGACCATTCCTGGGAGGTGTTCTGCGGGAAGCCGTCGGGGTGTCCGTCGGGATATTCATCGTTAACCAGCTGTGCACCGCAATGTCCTGTTTCGTTTGTTACAAATGCATCAACAGCAGCAGGGTCGGGGTCTGCAAGGATTTCTTCCATGGAGCAAAAGCCGGCGGTGTAAACATCGTGCATGTTGGCAGCCAGATAACGCAGATCCATCAAACCGCCCATGGGGCCAATTACATCAAATTTATCGGGATGTCTGAAGGCGTTGATAACTGCACCACCGCAACCCATTGAGATACCGGTGATTCCTTTAAAGGTAAAGTCGCGTGTAGCGGTTTCCGGTGTTTCGGATGGTACCACTACCTGATATGTACCAAAGCGGTTGTATTTAAAGTTGACCAGACCGGGGAGGCGTTCTATTTGCATTGCCGGAACACTTTTGGAAATCAGTTCAGGTTTGCCATCGTAGGTGTCAGGGATAATTTCGTTGGTTTCGTCAACTTTGAAAGCTACATAGATATAGAAATCACTGGCAAACTCCGGTAATTCGTCTGTGTTGTATGGCATTCTGAATTTAGCGTCGTATCTTAATTTTACAACATCATCAGTTTCAATTGCGGTTGCAGTAAATTTGACAGCCGGGCCTACTGCTTTCCAGCCGGGAATTGAAATGTCGTTTTCATCTTCAGATATAACAACGTGTACATCGTCCTGTAAAACGTTACCGAGGGAATTGTTTTTGATAAATTCTACCTGCGCTCCGTCCAGTACGTTGCCTTCTTCACAAAAGCGTACATAGTCGTTGTCTGTTTTGTATTCGATATCTTTTTCATTGGCATCTCTTTTGTTACCACACTTAGAGCCGACCCAGACTTCGCCGTCGGTGGTGTCTTCTTCCAGATCACCATCTTCGTCGCCGTCTTCTTCAAGGTCTCCATCCTCATCTCCATCAACGTCGCCATCTTCGTCGCCGTCGGTATCAGCTTCGGTTTCCTGCTCGTCATCACCATCCACGGTGTTGTCGTCATCGCCATCTACAGGATCTGTGTTGTCTCCGCAGCCGACAAAACAAAATCCTGCCAGCAATATAAGAATTAACAGAAATGCATGGGGTTTCATTATTACTTCTCCTTACAAATGATTAAGAAAAATCTTAAAATATTTAAGATTTAATGAAAATGGTTGAATTTGACTACCGATACCGAATTCTCAATAACTTTCAAATGTCCTTCAATGGTCAGGCCGATGGTGCTTAATTCTTCGCTTTCGCCCCGTTTGACCTTGCCAACCGCATAAGCTGTAATCTGATCCAGTGTTGGCAGATAGATTGCGGCAAACAGGCCGTTTTCACTGGTCCATTTCATGTCGCTTACTGTGGCGGGGTTGTTTTTGTCGTTGCTGAAGTAACCCATTCGTATCGGCTTGGCTTCAAGGAATCCCACTGAAGCGTTTTTGATGGAGTATCTCAACATACCCTGACAATCTTCGGTCTGACCGAGCACCATGCCACGGCCTTCAAGTTCTGCCTCTGAAATATTCAAAAATTGTGCGAACTTAACCCAGCGGTTTTTATCTACGGCTACCATATGCACCGTTATGGGGACACCGCTGGTGTTGGAGTTTTTGGCCTCGGTTTGGTTGATGAAATTGCCCCAGGTGTATGTTGGCACGATTTCTTTTGTGGGATCTTCATCTGTCCGACTGGTTTTGATTACAAACCATTCATCAATTGTGACAGCGTTCTGCACAAGAAATTCTCCGTTATCATTTGTTACGCCCGAATAGGCCGGAGCATTCAGATTGCCTTCGGTAAATATTTCGACAGTAATTCCTGTACTACTGCTCATTAACCACCAGTCTTTAAAGGCAAATTTCAAATCGGCAGTGGTATCGCCGGATGCATCTTCGGCAGGTGGGTCACCGGCACAGTTTGTAAAGGGCTGAGTTTCCTGTTTGACCCAGGCATCCTGATCATCTTTGTAGAGATATCCTTCAATCAGATCTCTGGAAACATTCATACAGAACCCAGTCTGGTTGTTATCAAGTTTGGCATCTGTGACACAGACCATATCGTCTTCCGGGCAGTCAGCAGCGGTTATGCATGTGTCAATCTCGAATCTGGTGTCTTCTCCTTCTTCGTCTCCATCGGCGGCTTCGGTGTCGTCGTCACCATCGGCAGTTTCTGTATCATCGTCACCATCTGCTTGCTCTGTATCGCCATCTGTGTCGCCGTCTTCCACACCTTCGCAGGGTGGATCATCCAGACAGCAGCCGAATGAGTCCGAGCAATATCTGGTGTACGAACATCGGTATCTGCTCTCGTTGAAATCGCTGTTCATGTTTTCAAAGTCTGCACAACTGTATTTTGCCATACATTCGGAAAGCATTTGCTGGCTTGTTTTGGTGTCGTCTTTGGGGTAGTTGGGACAGCTGATCATCTTGTAACACATGGCATAACAGCCCTGTACAAATACACCAAAAGCATGGGGAGTGTCTGTTTCGCGGATTAAAACCTGATGGCTTCCATCAATAGCTTCAATTGTCGTTTCTTCCGAGGAAATATATGTCGGGTGAGAACCCGGAGTCATTTCGCGCATTTGGATGGCGTTTAAACCGTAAATCTCTGTCAGATTGAAATCCTTGCCGTCAAGACCTGTCATGTCGTAGGTTATTTTTACAGCTTTGTTCAGTTGTTTGGCAGGCTCAATCTGATACACAACGCTTCGCAGTAAATACTGCTCGGGGTAGTTTTCTGCTGGGATTTCAGTAATGGAAAATGTGGTCGGGCGAGAAACGGTTCCGGCCTCGAACTCGACAATCAGCCTCGAGTCGGCTGATACCATTTGCCCACCTTTGTCGGGGTAGACAATCAATTCTTCGCCCGGGGTGGTTCCCGGATCATCCGGCGAGCCATAGAAACAGGCTGTTATAAAAATCGAGATCAATATCGAGAAAATGACGATGCTTTTGGCACGTCCATTAATTGAAATCTGCTTCAAGTCGATTGTGGCCTGGCTTTTGGGCAGTTGCATAAGTCTACTGCTCCTGATTATAATTGTACGGAAATTTTACAAAAACCGCCGTACATGGTTTATGGATGCGAGTCTGATCGGGTCGGCACCATTATAGTACCAAACTGATTAGGAAAACTACACGAGAAAACAGGGTTTTGTCAAGTTTCTCGGGCATTTAGTTAGTCTAAAGGGCCTGTTTTTTTGTCTGGTGGATATTTTGCCTGATTTGCCTTGTTTCAGGGGGATTTCTAATGTTTGCAAGCCTGATTCAGCGGGATGCAAAAACAGTTTTTTAAAGGGCTTGCCGATAAACTGCTTTTGTCCGGGTTCAAGTTTGTAAAAGCCTAATATTACAACTAAATATTAGGCTGATGCTTGTTAGTCAAAACATTGATACGTATAGCTTTCACACATGCTTCGCTTTTGGTTGCAATCCTTACCCTCGTATTTCTCAATCAGGTAGCCCTTTTCGTCATAGATCCAGTTGATGCATTCATCCTGACTGTCTGTGATGTTTTCATTGCAATTGTCGTCCATCTTTTCAGTCAATAGGCGTCCTGCTTCATCGTAAGTCCAGTATTTGCAATAAACATTGTCTTTGTCACAAAGACGGTCATGTTTTTCCCAGACCATCCTGTTATTTTCATCATAGGCCCACCAATAACAGAAGTTAACATCCTCGCCTTCACAATAATAATCTTCATTTTCTGACAAGCGGTTGCCCCGTTCGTCGTAGGTGTAGCTCATGCATTGTTTAAATTTGCCGTCGCAGTGATCCGGGTCATTCTTCAGCATATTGCCGTCTTCGTCATTGGTGTAGTGGTTGCAAATGTCGGGGTAGCCATCGCAGAACATGTCTATCTGCTTGGAGGTAAGATATATATTATCATCGTAGATCCAGTAGTCGCATCTGCTGTCCGCTGCGCCTTTGCAATCATTGTCTTCTTTCATGGAAACTATCGTTCCATCTGGTGCATAGTCGTAGACTTTGCATCGGCTGGGTACGCCGTCGCAGTCACTTTCATAATGTTCTGTTTTCATATTGCCGTAGCTGTCGTAGGTATAGACCTTGCACCAACTGGCTTCTCCACTGCAAAATGAATCGCTTGTATGTTTCAGGATGTTACCCATCAGATCATAGCGAAAGCTGTCGCAATCTCTATCCGCTGTGCCATCACAATCAATATCAAGTTCGGTGGTTAACATCTGACCGTGAATATTGTAGGTCATATTGGTGCAGTTTTTGTGATCCGTAAGACCGCAAGTGCTTAAGTTCATTTGGGTCAGCAGATTGCCATTTTCATCATAGGTCATACTCATGCAGTTCGAGTCCCCCACACCATCGCAATCGAAATCCTTATGCTGAGTCAGTACTTTGCAGTTGTATACAACCGCTTCAACCTCGGTTTCTTCAGCTTCTTCCTCTGTGCTGTCACTGTCGCTGTCTGCATCATTTTCAACATCGCCATCTTCTGGGACAACCTCACCATTGGTGCCGGCAAAGTTTTCACCGCAGCCAAAAATCAAAATTACAAATAAAAGAGAGAAAATGAAAATTACTGGTTTGCTCTGCATTACATTACTTTCTTGTCTGTTTGAATTATTATGGTTTAATCGAAGCACTGCCAGGTTATGCTGGTGCATTTATCATCGGTGCCGTCACAATCTGTATCTTCATTGGCTGTAAGTCTGTTGCCATTGTCATTATAGGTGTAATAGGTGCATTTATCAGGGCTGTTGTCGCATGCCAGATCACGTTCTGTTGTCAGCAAGTTTCCATTGCTATGATAGATATATGAATAGCAGGTTCCATCAGCAATACCATCGCAGTCATCATCCCTTTGCCTGCTTAGTAGTTGACCATTTGAATTGTAGGTTCTGCTAGTGCAACCTGTAAATGTTTCATCACATTCATCATCATATTTCTCGGTCAACTGATTTCCACTGGCATCATAAGTCCAGTATTGACAGTAAGCAGCAGATGGCTCGTCACACCCTGTATCCAATCGCTTACTGAGCATCTTGTTGTTTGAGTCATATGTATAAGATACGCAGAATTCAATGTCTTCGTCACAGCCACGGTTATCATGTTCGGTTAAGATGTTCCCGTTATCATCATAGGTGTAGGACAAACAAATATTCATCGTGCCATCGCAATCGAAATCTTTTTTTGCTTCAAGCAGATTATTGTTTGCGTCATAGGTATTGAAATAGCACCTGTCTGATATGTTGTCACAGTCGTTATCATGATGTTCGGTTAGCTGGTTGTTTCTATCGTCATAAGTATAGCTTCTGCAATTGCTTAGTATACCATCACAGTTGTCATCAACATATCCGGTCAGTATGTTGCCATTTGAATCATAAGTGATAAAATGACAATTTTCGTCAGGATTGTTGTCGCAATCTGTATCGAATTGCTCGGTCAAATTGTTGCCCATTGCATCATAGGAATATGACCAGCAGGCATCGAGATTGTCATCACAAGAACTGTCAAGATTATGAGTCAGGATGTTGCCCCCAGCATCATAAGACCAGAGCCAGCAGCTATCATAGGTGTTGTCGCATCCATGGTCAGTTTTTTCTGAAAGTTTTAAGCAGCCGACAAATCTTTCGGCCGTTTCATTTTCAATGTCACCGTCGATACTCTGTTCTTCCTCATCGCCGCCGGTTACAGTTTCTTCATCACCATCGACATTCGTTTCTTCATCGTCGTCAGCGAAATCCTTGTCACCATCGATATTCACTTCTTCGTCATCGTCGGCTAAGTCCTCGTCACCATCGATATTCACTTCTTCGTCAACGTCGGCCAGCTCTATGTCACCATCGATGGTTTCATTACTATCACCGTCCGTTACAGCTTCATTCTCCGCATCATTTTCGGTGTCGCCGTCTATGGCAGGGGAATCATCACTACAGCCGATAATCAAAGTGATGAATAATAAAGCAGTTATGAGAAATAAGAGTTTAGTAGGCATTGAATTCTTTCTTGTCTCTTTAAATGTTATCGTTTATTCAAAACATTGCCAGGTGTAGCTCCAGCAGTCTGCATCGTATGTGCCATCACAATCTTCATCGACCTTTTGTGTTTCAAAATTGCCATGTTGATCATATGTCCAGATTTGGCAATTGTAGTCAATCGTTCCAGTACATTGCCTGTCGCTTTGTTCTGTCAGCATTTGATTGTTTTCATCATAGGTCCAATGGTCGCAGCCATAATCGGGGACACCATCGCAGTCTGAATCGGTTTCCTGATAGAGCATATTGCTGTTGGTATCATAGGTGTAATTATGGCACATGTCATCTCCAACGCCATCACAATCTTCGTCATTTTTAAAACTTAGTTTGTTACTGTTGTTGTCAAAGGTATATATCATGCAGCCTTGAGCAACACCGTCACACATTGCTTGATATTGATAATGGGTCATGTTTCCATTTGTGTCGTAGGTTCTGAATTTGCAGCCTCGGTCTCCTGTGCCGTCACAATCTGTGTCGTCCTGTTCAGAAAGTTCATTGTTGTTTTCATCAAAAGTGAAAATTTCACAGTAATCCGCTTGATCATCACAGTCTGTATCTTTACCCGAAAATATTTTATTGTTATTTGAATCGTAATTATAAAGATTGCATGAATCAGCATGGCCATCACAGTCGTTGTCATATTTTTCACTTAATACATTGCCTTGTGCATCGTAAGTCTTGGCCCAGCAGGACTCAGGCACACCATTGCAATCGTCGTCATCTTCGCTGCTCAACATATTGTTGTTTGCATCATATGTATAGTTTTCACAATTTCTGTTTTCGCCAGAGGTGCAATCGTCGTTAACTCGAGTACTGAGTAAATTGCCCCGCTCGTCGTATGTGTTTATTGTGCAATACTTGTTTGGTGGCCCGTTGCAGCCATTGTCCTTTAGTACTGTAAGAATCTGCCCTCTCTCATTGTATGTCCAGTAGGTGCAGCTTCCATTGCCAGAACATGACGCGTCGTAATGCTCACTCAACTGGTTGCTGTTTTCATCATATGTGGCGTATTCGCATTGGTCTTTTGTTCCATCGCAATATTTGTCGAACTCTCTCAAAAGCATGTTGCCGTTTTTGTCGTAAATCATTTTAAAACAATGATCAATAGTGCCGTCACAGTTTTCATCGCGTTTTCTTTCAGAGTAATAACCGTTTTCATCGAAAGTGTAGTAGTCACAAGTTCCAGCAGGTTCGCTGCACATTTCATCATGTTCAATGGTGGCGATTTCACATCTAGATTGATTTTCAGTTTCATCTTCTTCATTGCTGCAACCGAGAATTAATGTGCAGAATAATAAAGTAGCTATAAAAAATTTGAGTCTGTTATTCATCTGAATAAATCCTGACTAATAGTTGATGCATCATGGCAATGCAACTTGCGAAAGAGCTGCAAACCCTACAACCCCCATGCATGTA
>Ga0070728_10001360_pt1 | contig 37350 bp, 27 predicted proteins | sample tdDd471_FD_66723 | JGI IMG/M metagenome (GOLD analysis project Ga0070728, IMG submission 66723) | Marine sediment microbial communities from the Atlantic coast under amendment with organic carbon and nitrate - tdDd47.1 | ecosystem: Environmental > Aquatic > Marine > Coastal > Sediment | place...
CGAATTGTTTTCACTCTTTTGCTCAGTGGAATGCTGTTTGTTGCTAATCCAGTTATAGCTGATAGTCCGCCACCACCACCGGCACATGGTCAAACAGGAAACGAAGTTCCCGGAGGCGGAGCACACATTGGTGGTGGCTTGCTGATCCTTACTGCTTTGGGACTTGGCTATGCTGCAAAAAAGTATTATGATAATAAAATGAACACCTCAACCCAAGAGTAACTCTCGAATAAACTCACGGGGTTTAAATTATTTTAAACAGCACGGATTGATATTAATTGATCCGTGCTTTTTATTTTTGGTGAATCAGGAGGCATTTGTTTGGGAACAAACAATTCTAATCGTATAATTTTAAAAACTCGTAAGAATTTCCGGTCCAATCAAGATAGCGGATAAAATCATCGAAAGCCAGGATAAGTGATGCTGTGTTTACATTGGGATGGAAACTGATCTTTTCAGATTGCTTCAGATTTTCATCCAAAAATAGGTGGACATGGTTTTCGTCATCATTAATTAACCCGAAAGGAGTTACTGATCCGGGTTCAACTCCCAAATACTTGAGTAAGCGCTTGGGTGAAGCAAACGAGAGTTTTCCTTGTTTCAACCGTTTTTCCAGATCATGGATAGCAAGGTTTTGTTTGTGCTCAATGACCACCAGGTAGTGCATGTTCCCTTTATGATTTCTGAAAAATATATTTTTACAGTGTGTGGCCTCCATTTTTGACCAATATTTCACCGCTTCCTCGATGGTTGGCAAAGGCGGGTGTTCATGCAATTCAAACGAAATTCCAAGACCCGACAAAACCTCTGATACTTTGCTTTTTCTGATTTCCATGATACAAAAATACAGATTGTTACAAAGTTGACGATTTACTAATGTTGCTTTTCCAGATTATTTTTTACTACTTTTGCACAATTATTGGGGATTTCTAAGGCATTTATGCTTTTATCTTGCTGATGAACTAATAGTTTTTTCAACTTTAGTTTAAGGTAGTTGGTAAGTACTTTTGAATCAGGAATTGTATCAATTGGCAATTTAGCACAACAATGAATCATCGCGTCCTTGTATATGTCCAGAAGCATCGGGATTGGGGGAAAATAAGGTTGTTATTGGAAAAATCTTTTCCGGATAACTCTTTTACATTTTCTCAACATCTTCAGGATATTAATGCTGCTGTTTCTGTAAGCCATTCTCCTAAAGCAATAATCTTTTGCCTATCCGAAAGTAATAAAGCTGAAGAAGCCAATATCACTAATTTATTTAAAGAGGATAAATTAAACTTCATTTCAAAAATCGTAATTTTCGATGAAGGAGTTGATTTATCGGTTTTCAATACTATCCATGTCGATGCTTTACTTTCATCCGGAATGAAGGAAAGTATGTTCCCGAAAATGCTGTTACCGTTTGTTGGCCATAATAACGTTAATATTATCAGGCAAGAAGGCAATGATTTTGAAGTGCAAAATCACTTCAATGGATTGATGGAGTCTGCTTCGGCAGGGATATGGTGTCTTAAGCCAGAGCAACCATTCCCAATAGACTTACCTGAAGAAGAATTGATAGAGGCCTATTTTAATTCAACCTGTGTTGAATGCAATGGTGAATATGCAAAAATGTTGGGCTCTTCGGTAGATGATATTATCGGTTTAAAGCTTGATGAAATACTACCTAAAACCGATGAAACTATTAAATTCCTTAAAACATTTATAAGGAGCGGATTTAAAATCACCGATGGTGTTTCGCATGAATTGACTCCGGAAGGGGAAGAAAGATACTTTTCTAAATCCTTCGTGGCTTCCATTAAAAATGGATTCATTTATCAGACCTGGGGCACCCAGACAGATGTTTCGGAATCGAAAATGACCATGGATGCTTTAAGGGAGACTGAGCGCCAGGTTACAACAATGATCGAAAACTTACCAGGAATTGCATACCAGTGCAAGAATGATGAGAACTGGACCATGAAGTTCATCAGTAAAAATGTTTTTGAACTCACCGGTTACCCAAGTGAGGATTTTATAGAGAACAAGAACATTACTTTCAATGATATTATATTCGCTGACGACCGGGATTTTGTAAGGGATTCTATAGAGAAACCCATGCTTAACAAAAGTGCTTTCCAAATTGAATATAGAATCATTACCAAAAGCAACAAGGTAAAATGGGTTAGGGAACAGGGCAGGGAAGTTCAGGTTCAGGGAAGTTCTGCAACGCTTTTGGAAGGTCTTATCTTCGATATCACTGAGAAAAAAATGTCGGAAATACGGCTTGAAATTATGCAAAATATTGGCGAGGCAGCCAATCAAACCAATGACCTTACCGAGTTGATCGAATTGATTGAAAAGGAGTTGGGCAAAGCTGTTAATACCCGCAATTTTTTGATTGCTCTTTATGATGAGCAAACCGATCGGTTTTCCTTACCATATATGAAGGATGAAAAAGATCATTTTGATGCGATCCCTGCCTACAACACAATAAGCGCCCTCGTTGTCAGGCAAAATAAATCCATGCTCCTGAAAAGTTCTGACATTGAATGGCTTGAGAGCAGTGGTGAAATCAAGCGGGTTGGTTCACCAGCCAAATGCTGGCTGGGTGTCCCCCTTAAAGTTGAAGACAAAGTTACAGGGATAATCGTACTTCAGGACTATGAAGATGAAAATGCTATTGGTAACGAGGACAGGGAACTTATTGAGTTTATATCCACACAGGTGGCTGCAACCATTTTCAAAAAACAAGCTGACGAAGAGATCAGAAGACTTTACCAATCTATCCAACAAAGCCCTGTATCTGTTGTTATTACAGATACAAAAGGGAAAATAATATATGTTAACCGTAAATTTATTGATGTTACCGGATATACAAGGGAGGAGGCTGAAGGAAATACATTTAGCCTGATCAAGTCGGGCAAAACTACAGTGGAAACCTACAAAAACCTTTGGCAAACCATTACTGCTGGTAAAGAATGGCAGGGTGAATTTTTAAATCGTAAAAAAGATGGCGAGCTATTTTGGGAGTCGGCCTCTATTTCGCCTGTGAAAAATAGTAAAAAAGAGATTACCCATTTCATTTCTGTTAAAGAGGATATAACTTCACGAAAGGATATGGAACAGGATTTAATAGATGCCAAAGACAAAGCAGAGGAATCAGACAGGCTTAAAACTGCTTTTCTTGCCAACATGTCGCACGAGATCAGAACTCCGATGAATGCCATTATTGGTTTCACTGAAATGCTCGACGAGGGGGATTATCAGAAAGAAGAACGCAGAAAATTTAGCCAACTGATTATCGAAAATGGCCGAAGGCTTTTAAACATTATTGATGACATAATTGATATTGCCAAAATTGAAGCCGGACAACTTTCGATTGCTACTGATCGTTGCTCTGCCAATAAAATCCTTTTTGATAATTATTATAGTTTTAAAGAACTTCGCTCAAAATTAGGCAAGGAGCATATTGAAATCCAAGCAAAGCAATTTAACTCGAACCAGAATTTTATTTTCTCTTCCGATCCGCGAATGATAAGCCAGGTAATTTCAAACCTGATGAATAATGCCCTGAAATATACCTATGAAGGATCCATTGAATTGGGATACGAAATTCATAACGGTCAGGATGGAAACTTTATCGATTTTTATGTAAAAGACACCGGCATCGGGATCCAGGCTGAAAACATCGAAAAAATATTTGACCGATTCAGGCAACTTGATGATAGCAGTACCCGTGAATTTGGTGGAACCGGACTTGGACTTGCTATCTCGAAAAACATTGCCCGATTGTTGAATGGTGAAATAATTGTATCTTCAAGTGTTGGAAAAGGATCATCATTTCACTTGATTCTGCCATTTGTCGAGGTTAAGCAAGACCGATTTGAGCCCGCAAAAAAGGAAATACTGATTAAAAAGCCTGATTGGTCCAACAAAAAGATACTGATCGCTGAAGATGAAGATTCCAATTTCCATCTTCTTGAAATCATGCTCAGAAAAACCAAGGTAAAAATTATCAGGGCATATAACGGTAAGGAGGCCATCGACTTTATCCGTGGAGGAAAAGATGTTGACCTGATACTTATGGATATGCGCATGCCCCTTATGGATGGCTATGAGGCTACTACTTATATCAAAAGGCTGAATCCTGATATCCCGATAGTGGCACAAACTGCCTACGCACTGTCAGGTGATCGTGAAGTAAGTATGAATTCCGGATGTGACGACTATGTTTCAAAACCCATTAAAATGGAAGAACTTTTTGGGATTGTCACAAAATTCTTCGATTGATCCCTTCTGCGAACTTTTACTAAAACAACAATGGATAAAAAATAAATGGGGCAAGTATGCATTTGTCGCTGAACCTGTTTTGTACCATTGTTTTCCTGGAATTGATGAAGTAGGTTTTTCTTATGAGCAAATAATTTTATTCCAGGGTTTGAACCCTACTCTTCCCACTGCTTTGTTTATCCAAAATTGCTAAAACGCTTCCCCGATCCTGAAATACAAACCCCAGTCGCCTTTACCAACTGCAGCATCGATACCCAGGTTTATTTTCTTGTCTTTAATTGCCATATAGCGTAACCCAGCACCTAAGCCAGGTAACAAACCGCTCCAGGATTCTGTATCTTCGCTTAAACTGTTATTGGCTGCGGCAAATCCCAGAAATGCTACAAATCCAAAGTGATTACTAAATGTATGACGATATTCTGTTTGTATTGTGTAAATTTGGTCACCCCTGTATTCACCTTTTGAGTAGCCTCGGATGTCGTCGCGACCAACAGTACGCAGGCCTTCAAATGGCACTTCGCCCAAGCCAGTATAAACAGTTATCCGGCTGGCAAGAACAGCATGATTATTTATTGGCCAATAGTAATTCGCGTCAAAATTGAGCGAGCTATAGTTAAGGTCACTACCCACCCATTTTTTATAAAATAGTGTCTTCATGTTAATATGCAATCCACTCGAAGGATTGAAGGTATTGTCACGTGAATCCCAGCTTAAAGGTATCCCAAAACCTGAAACTGTCTTCAAACTGTCAGGATTAACTCCTATAATATCATCCAGGTAAAAAGTTGTACTCATGCGGTTGCGCATATAGCCTAAGCCTATGTACAAACGCTTGTAAACCCTTGGTGTTAACTCAGCATAAACAAACCGGGTACTGGTGGTATAATCGATAAATCCATTGCCGGTTCCAGGTAAACCTTCAGCATAAAACTGAAAATTTATGTTACCATAGCCAAATGCCCAGGCCGCACGCCAGTTATCCTCTGCCCAATAAAGCCTTTGGCCCAGCAGGCCAAACCAGGTATTGTTGGTGGTGTAAAATCCCATACCGATCAAAGAAGAAGTAGGAGAAATAGTATCAGCCCGCTTAATGTCGAACATCATCATACCCAGCGCACCCAGTTGCAGCCCAAAAGAGTTGTTATACCCCACTGTTGGCATACCGGTTACACGTACCCTTTTGTATTCGATTGAATCTTTCTTTGCAGACAATCGTGCCGAAAATCCCATTAACATCAACGCCATGAAAAACAAACCAATGTATTTTATTTTCATTCTTTGATTCTTTTAATGTTGAAATACAACGTTTTAGTTGCTTCGAAATATGTTCATCGTTCGGGTCCGCACATCATTATTTCAAAAACCGATCAAAATTAGTTCAATTCTGGCATAAGACGGGATAATCTTTTCATGACCAAATGCACTCATAAATTATGGTTGGCGGTTCTAATCAAACAATTCACAGCTTTGATTGTTCTACTTGTCAGACCTCACATTAATCCTAAATCATATTGTTTGCAAAGTCAATTTCAAATAAGATACAAAGGGCTATACGCTATCATTAGAATCTGTATAATTACATTCATGATATCAACTGAAGTAATTGCCAAGGGGCAGGGAATTACAGACAGTTTAACCAATGTCTGGAAGGATCCAACACTGCCTGTGGATGTACGATTAAAATGGATGAACCTTTGTTGCGATAGAATTTTACTGCGTTCCAACCCCGATAGTGCCTATCTCGTTGCAGAAGAAATGATAGAACTGGCAAGCGGAACAGGAAACAAAATGTATCAGGCAGAAGCTTTAAGGATACAAGGAGAATCATTTCATTTCCAGGGTGACATTCCAAAGGCTCAAACCTCATTTGAGCAGAGTTTACAGATAAGTATTGAAGAAGGCTACAGTAAAGGGATGGCCAGGTCGTATAATAATATTGGCAATATTATGGCCGAACAGGGCAAATACACTGAAGCCCTTTCATATTACAACAAAAGCCTGGAAATCGGCAATCAAATATCTGATAAATCATCAATGGCCAATACGCTAATTTCGATGGGTATAATTTATTATGACCAGGGAAACGCCCTTCAATCACTGGCACTATTTGAAGAGGCACTGGAGCTTAATAGCGAACGTGGTGACATCAGGGATATGGGACGTATCAACAACAATATCGGTGTAATTTACCATGAACAGGGAAATTATAAATTGGCAGAAGAATATTTTAATAATGCACTGATTCTATTTGAACAAGCTGGTGAAAAAAGGGGCATGGCCAGCAGCCTGAACAATATAGGGGATCTTTACGCAAGCCAGGGAAAATACGAAGAAGCCCTGCCCTACAACATGAGAAGCCTCGAAATGAGAGAGGCCCTTGGTGACAGGAGAGGCATGGCAAACTGCTACAATGTAATCGGAGACAACCAGAGCAAGCAGGGGAATTTTGCAGAAGCACTGAATTGTTATTTACACAGTGCCGAAATCCGGGAAGAATTGGATGAGAAAAGAGCCATGAGCCGGGTTTATGGAAATATCGGCCAACTGTTGCTGATCCAGGAGAAATTCAGCGAAAGCATGGATTGGTGTACAAAAGCGTATGATTTGTCGAAAAAAATAGGGGCAATGATGGAGGAAAGGGAAGCTTGCAATTGCCTGTATCAAATCAACAAAGCCACCGGAAACACTAGAGCGGCGTTAGCCTACCATGAACGGTTGACTGAAATCGAAGAAGGACTTAAAGTTGAAGAAACTGCCAAAACCTTGCAGGAGTTCGAATTTAAAAAGATCATTCTTGAAGACAGCCTCAGGAAGGAGCAGGAAAAAATTAACGTTGAATTGAGGCATCGTGAAGAGGTAAGCCAAAAAAACATCCAACGAAACATTTTTCTTTTTAGCGGATTGGGTATTCTGGTTATGGCGGGTGGCTTGTTCAGCCGTTTACGGTACATTCGAAAATCCAAAGCTGTGATTCAAAAAGAAAAAGAGCGTTCCGACGATCTGCTTCTAAACATTTTACCCGCCGAAACAGCCGAAGAGTTAAAATTAAAGGGTTCGGTAAAAGCACGGAATTTTGATCTGGTAACCGTGATGTTTACCGATTTCAAGGGTTTTACATTCATGGCTGAAAAACTATCTGCTCAGGAACTGGTTAGTGAAATCGACTTTTGTTTTAAGGCCTTCGATGAGATCATTGCACGACACAATATCGAGAAAATAAAAACCATTGGTGATGCATACATGTGTGCCGGTGGTCTGCCAGTTACAAACCAAAGCAACCCTGTGGATGTTGTGAAAGCTGCACTCGAAATCCAGGAGTTTATGTTTAAACTTAAACAGGAACGTTTGGTAGCCGATAAGCCATGTTTTGAACTCCGGTTGGGAATCCATACTGGTTCGGTTGTAGCCGGAGTAGTTGGTACACGTAAATTCCAATACGATATCTGGGGTGATACAGTAAATCTGGCTGCTCGCATGGAATCGAGCGGAGAGGTGGGAAAGGTAAATATCTCTCATTCGACTTTTGATAGGATCAAGCAAGATTTTGTTTGCTCCCATCGTGGAAAAATCAATGCCAAAAACAAAGGAGCTGTTGATATGTATTTTGTTGAGGGTCCTGCAAAAGTATAATTCGTTTATGTGTGTTCCCGCGGACTTGAAATCCATGGGCTAAACTCCAAACATTAGATAACTCCAAATGCTTAATTTTGTACCATGGTTACAGAAAACGAAGGAAAAAAGAATCCCGAGGAACAGCCCAACAACTCCTTGCATGGTGTGAAACTGGCGGACATACTGGACGTTCTGGTTGCAAAATTCGGATGGGAAGAATTAGGATATAAAACTAACATTCGTGTTTTCGAAAACAATCCCACCGTAAAATCCAGTCTCAAATTTTTAAGAAGAACACCATGGGCAAGAGAAAAAGTGGAGCGGCTGTATCTTCGGACTATTAAGAAATAGTGTCATAATCGTGCCTGGCAAGTAAATAACTAAAAACAAAAATCCCGGAGTTTCCGTTCCGGGGCTTAAATATTAAGGGGATGGCAAATTGTTGTGAGCTGATTTTTGCCATCCTCTGATATTCAAATTCTAATCCAACACTTTGAGTCAAAAAATTAATGTAAATGACAAACCGGTCCTAATATAACAAAAAGATTGTAATAAATGACAAAAAATTGTACATTTGCATAACTGTCATTTATATAATTAGAAATTATGAAACACTATATTGTCAGGAAATCCTATAAAAAACAAATCGAGAAATATATCGGGAAAGAAATTATCAAAGTATTCATTGGTCAGCGGAGGGTTGGGAAGAGCTATATGCTTTATCAAACCATGGATAGTGTAAAACAATTTTACCCTGAGGCAAACTTCATTTATGTCAACTTAGAATTAAATGAATTCGAACCGCTTTCAGATTATAAACTCCTGTATGATTATGTGAAATCCGAATCGGTTGCCGATCAACTAAATGTATTAATGATTGATGAAATTCAGGAAGTTGATCAGTTTGAAAGAGCATTGAAAAGCTTACTGGCCGAGGGTGGTTTTGATATTTATTGCACCGGAAGTAATGCACATCTTCTGTCTGGAGAACTGGCAACCCATCTTGGGGGAAGATATGTTGAAATACCTGTTTATGCTTTAAGCTATCGCGAATTTTTATTGTTTCATGAATTAGATCATGATCAGGAAAGCATAAATATGTTTCTGAAATTTGGTGGATTGCCCTATTTGATACATTTGGAACTGGAAGATGATACGGTTTTTGATTACCTGGAGAACATTAATCAATCTATACTTTTCCGTGATGTTGTATCTCGTTTTCAGGTTAGGAATGTGGAGTTCCTGGTTCGATTGATCAGATACCTTGCCGGAGAAACCGGTAATACAGTTTCGGCACGAAATATTGTTAAGTATTTAAAATCTCAAAACATCAGAATTTCAATTAATATAGTCCTCAACTATATTAATTATCTTACCACTGCAATGTTGATTGCAAAAGTAAGACGGGCTGACATCCAGGGTAAAAAGGTTTTTGAGGTTGGTGAGAAATATTATTTTAATGATATTGGAATTAGAAATGGGGTTGTAGGATTTTCACCATTTGATATGGGGCAAATTTTGGAGAATGCCGTTTATCTGCATTTGAAATTTCTTGGCTATTCAGTTTTGATTGGAAAACAAAATGGTAAAGAGGTGGACTTCATCGCAGAACGAAATGGGGAGAAGATCTATATTCAGGTGGCACTGCGTATTACCGAAATGCAAACTATGGAAAGAGAGTTTGGTAATTTGAAAGCCATAAAGGATAACTATCCCAAGTATGTGATTACTCTGGATGAATATACGGGGGTAAGCCATGAAGGAATCATGCATATTCCGTTAAAGGATTTTCTTTTTGAATTTGATTAATTTTGAGCCACAATAAAAATCCCGATTCGTCAGCAGACGAACCGGGGCTTTAAATATTCAGGGGATGACTAAACAATGTTATCGAGATTAGTCATCCCCTGAATTTCCTCAACTCTGAAAAGAAAAAAAGCCCGGATTTTACTCCGGGCTTTACCTAACATTTACAAAAAAAGAGTATTCAAAGGAAAGGCATTAAAAAGTTAATAATTCAAAAGCCCTTCCAGGAACTTTAGATTTGCCAACTATCAAAGCTAGTTTCCGATCACCAGTTTTTCTATTTTCAGCCCCTTGGATGTTTCAATCTGAACAAAGTAGATACCTGAGGTCAGGTCTCCAATACTTATGGAGTTACTAATGAGTGGTGTGTAATTTTGATATACTACCTGCCCTTGGTTATTCATGATAATTATTTTCTTCATATCCTCACCATCAACATTAATGACATTACTTGCAGGGTTTGGAAATACCATTATTTGCAATTGACTTTCTTCATCAATCCCGGTTAAGATCTTAGTGGGCTCCAAATAAAAAGTATGATTTATGTTTTCTCCGGCAATAATTTCGACATTTTCCAGAACACCAGTCTCGTAACCATCCGACTCACAGGTGACGGTATAGTTTCCTTCTGGTAACATCAGGTGATAGTGTGCACCAAATGGTGTTTCATAGGTATAGCTTTCCTCATCGGAATTTTCTGCAGTAATCATCGCTGCATCAATGGCAAGGTTAGTTTCGGCATCGCGGATAAAGCCATGTATTTTACCAGTTTCACCAAGAACAGTAAATTCATACTCAACTACTGCAGATTCGCCTTCGTCCCATACTGATGTTACTCCAGCCATATAGCTTTGTCCAGCAGTTAAATCAGTGTATTGCCAGTATAAATCTGTTGTATATTCAACAAATACTCCATCGAGGTAAACGTTATATCCAAGTAATGCGTCTGTATTTTTAGTTATTGTTCCTTTTGATGCTTCAAGGAATCCATATAATGCAAATGAAAGATCATAATCTGTTCCGTCTGGATATGCAACTGATCCGGTAGTCCAGGTAGTAAACCCATTAGCAAAACCATCACCAGGACATCTCCAGAAGAATTCTGATCCAATTAGAGGAGTAGTTTGACGACTCCAATACCATTCACCAGCAACATTAAATTCCATATTACCCTGAACAGATACCCAATAAGTACCTTCAGTAAGTTCTGTCTCTGGAATTACGCAGTATAGATTACCATCTACATCTGGTGTAGCGGCTACGCCTACATATTCATACATACTGGATGTATTAATGGTTGCAGTAACTATAATCTATTTTATAACGAACCAATAATTTATTCACGAATAAGCGGCTATTCAAAATTAACTAAATACTCTTCGTCCTGTTCAGTCTCAATTGTTTTTTCCTTGGCCTAACACAAAAAAACCTCATGCACATAGCCCGTAAACATTGCCTTCACTCCAGGTTTCTTGCAAGGCCGATCAACAGATTCCAAAAATACTAAATCTAATTGCGAAAGTCAGCTCAACTAAAAAATTATTATGTATAAAATTCCGGCAAAAAAAAGGGCCTGCAAGAAATTGCAGGCCCCTTATCACTAACTTAACCTAAATTATTCGATAATAATCCGCTTTGCATTTCTTCCTTCTTCTGTTGCAATTTGGAATAAGTATATTCCGGCTTCGAAGTTAGAAGCATTAACGCGGTAAGTCGTATTGTCAATAGTTTCGGCAAGAATTACCTGTCCGGCAAAGTTGTAAACAGTAACTGATTGCATAGTGTAGTCAGATGAAATGTTAACCTGATCAGTTGCAGGATTTGGATAAAGTTTGGTAATATTGACCTCTTGCTCTTCAATTCCAGTAATTGTCACATTTACAGTAATATAATTGGAAGGATCAGATTCACCATCATCATAAACAGCTGTAACATAATATTCATAATTGCCTGAAGCAAGCACGATGTCATCATAGCTAAGATTGGTGGTATTATCTAGCAAATCATTATCGCGGTATACGTTAAAGGAGTTAGGAGTTCCAGTTGCTGGAGTATCCCATGTTAAAGCGACATCGCCTTCATTTGCAGTTGCAGAGAGGTTTGTTGGAGGGTCGAGTACAAGTTCTTCAACTACAGCAGTAACAGTATTTGAAGGATCAGACTCACCTTCATCATAAACAGCTGTAACATAATACTCATAAGTGCCGGGTGCAAGCCCCAAGTCATCATAACTACTGGCGGTGGTATTGCCTAACAATGCATTATCACGGTATATGTTAAAGGAGTTTGGAGTTCCTGTTGCAGGAGCATCCCATATTAAAGTAACATCGTCTTCATTTACTGTTGCAGAGAAGTTAAGTACAGGTGGAAATGGATTAACATTAACATAGCGCAAGACCTCGCCAAGCCACGAACACAAAAATCCGGTTCCTCCGGGGGTAAAGTCCATACTCATGAAATTATTTTGTGAGCTTGCAGACATGATCTCCCAGTTCTCTCCTCCATCAATCGTATGCATAATAGTTCCACCATAACCACAGGTATAAACTGTGTTCTCATCAAGGGCCACTATCGATTGAATGGAATTCCATTGGTCGGGAAGGTTATCAAACCATTGCCAGCTTATTCCACCATCATCAGTTTTAAAAACTAATCCACCATCGCCACAGACAAAACCAACATTTTCGTTTACAAAAGAAAATTCTCGTAGCCACCAGTCGGTGTATGGGGAAGGGAAGTCGAGTGGTTCCAGCCAGGTTTGGCCACCATCCTTGGTGTAACCAATGTAATTTATTCCATTGATAAAACCGAAATCCTTGGTGATAAAATATATGTCATGGATGGTGTAATTAGTTGGTGATGCTATTTCTGTCCAGCTTTCTCCCATATTATCGGTTTTAAAAATGCGGCCATAATCTCCGGCAACATATCCGGTTTCACCAACAAATGAAATTCCGCCCAGTTGTGGGCCATCTGATACAACGGTATTAGATATCCAGTTCTCGCCCCCATCGGTGGTGTGGATTACGATACCTTCTTTTCCACACATCATTACCGTATCTTCCGAAAATACATAAGTATCATTGAAATACATACCATCAGCGTATCCTGAACTCTGGTCGATCCAGGTGTTTCCACCATCTGTAGTTTTGTGAATGTTGTAGGTACTTCCATTGTAAAGCGACCCACTCGTATAACCCACCAACTCGTTTACAAATTTTATTGATCGTAAAGATTGTGCCGGTTCAAAGGCAAATACCTCTTCCCAATCCTGAGCGTTTAGGGAAAATGTAAAAAGAATTACTGTTGACAGCATCAACATTTTTTTGAAGTTAATTGAAGATAGATTGTACTTTTTCATGTTTATAACTTTTAATGATTAAATTATTTGTTTTTTTTATTTACACTGTTTGAATTTAATTTATCGGCTATTTTCTTTAGGGCTTCATTCTGAATCCGATTTTTCTCGATAAACTGTTTTAAATCGTCCACCTCATCAGTACTCTTGAGGCCTTTATTGTTAGATAAATTTTTACTTTTCATTACTGACATTTAATTATGCATTGATTCAGCTGCAAAGATTATAATCATTTCGTGACTCCAGAAAAAAACCACCAATACAAAACCCTTCAACATCCAAAAATCTACCAATACAAAACCCTTCAAGGAATAAAAACCCATTGATAGTTAAGTGTTGTATTTATTGAAAATAGATGAAGGAGTGAGAGTTAGGCCTAAGTCAGGCGCTAACTTGCCAGGAGGCAATAAAAATAATTTATGTGATACATCTTTGAGTTCGGAATTGGTTTGATGAAATAATTTTGGTACTTAAAATTAAAGTCTCAGTGAATTTTCCGGGTTAAATTTGGCTGAGAAATGAAACCAGGTTGGTTTTTGTATTGGTAATGCCCAGTTTTTTCCGAAGTCGTGTGCGGGCAATTTCAATTGAGCTACTTTGCTGGCCGGTTAATTCCGAAATTTCTTTAGTCGTCAAATTTAAACGGAGAAAAGCACAAATTTTTTGTTCATTAGGAGAGAGACTAGGAAATTGACTTATCAGTTTTTCATAAAACTCACCATGTACCTGCTTGAACCTGGTTTCAAATTCATCCCAAATATCATCGTCTGTAGTTCTTTGTAATTCTCTGGCAATTTTTTTAATGGCCGATTTTGTTTCATCCTTGACAGCCTCGTCTCTGATATCCAACAATTTGTCTGCTATTTCCGACAGGGTTTCATTCTTCCGCATCAATGTCATTACATTGGATGTGAGCTCTTTATTTCTTATTTCTAACTCCGAACCAAGACGCCGGCGTTCAATAAGTTCATTTTTTGCTTTCAGCCTATTGCGGGTAATAATAATAAACACGAGCAGGATAAAAAGAAAGACAATAGCTGTACCGGCAATCATAAATTTAAATTCCCTGCGCTCGCGTTTTATTTTGTTTTCCTGTTCAATTTTATCGAACTCGTATAACAACTCCAGTTGTAAAAGTCGGGTCATGTTATTTTCAATATCCAAACTATCTTTCATCTGGTGCTCTACAGTGGAGTAAATATAAGAATTGATTGTATCATTCTGACCAAAATAAATGTAATGCAAACGTCTGGCAGCATTATAAATCGTTTTTTTGAGATCATTTTCCAGGCCCAACCTATAAGCAAGATTAGCATAATACAAACTACTATCATAATTTCCCTGCTCGGAATAAAGCACAGACAAATTGGTATATGCAGAAGTAAGTTTTGGTAGATTATTCAATTCATTAAAAATGATGCACGCTTTAGTATAATAATAAAGTGAAGTATCATAACTCTGTGTAACCCCATAGGTAGCACCCAGATTTGTATAATTGACTCCTTCCCATAATCGCTTGCCAATCTTTTTATTAATTTCAACAGCTTCTTTAATATTGACCAAATAATCTTCATATTCACCCTTGGCTCCATAAACTGCAGCTACATTATTTAATCCCCTTGAAATACCTACTAAATCATCGGTTCGCCTTGCAATACTCAAAGACTGTGAAAAATATTCTAATGCTTTATCATTATTTCCCTGTTCAAAATAAGCTCTTCCAATCTCGTTAAAGGCCTTTGCAATTCCTTTTTTATAACTTAGCTTCTCAAATATTTTTAAGGCCTGAAAATTCAGTTCCGAACTTTTTTCATAATCACCCAGGTTGGAGAAGTTTCTAGATAAAAGGATAAGAGATTCGGCATACTCCTTTTCCATATCTAAATCAACAGCAAGTGATTTGGCCTTATTTCCTATTTCCAGTGATGCCCGAAAGTCAGACTTACTCCTGTATATTTCACCTTTTTGAAGCCAGGCAAGAAGTTTATTTTCCTGATTATTATGCTCGACAGCCAGACTAACAGTTTGGTTGGCAAGCACAAGTGCCCGATCGGGATCAGAGGACAAAACTAAATCAGTAAGCTCAAGAATAATATCCATTTTCCTATCAGGATTTTCTTCAGAAAAAATAGCCCTTTCCAGGCTATCTGCCTTGCTAATTTCCTGAGCTGTAGAATTGGAGAGACAGAATCCTAAAAGGATTATCAGAAATATTTTTACTGCGATACTTTTCAAATCAATCGAATATTTAAATGCAAAGGTATCATTATGACATCAGAGCTTGTAATAAAGCTTGCAATTAAGAATGGTTATCGGCACAAAAAGCCCCGATCCGCTATACAACGGACCGGGGCTTTAATAAATCCAATAAGCAACTTATATTCAATCGCCAACTTCCAACCTTCACTTCGTTTCGGCAGGTAAGCCTGATAATTATATTATTTGAAGTAAATATTTTTACGATATAGATTCCGGGTTCTATTTTGTAAAAATAGATGTTTATGAGTTTGGAAATGATGTTGAGTAAGTTTATATGCCCCCAAAACAAAAATCATGATCACATTAGTCATTCACCTCTACAGTAAAAAGTTGAATATTCCAACGAATCAATTTTCTTGTCGCAGTATTTGTATCTAAATTTGTAAAAAATTAAAACATGTTACAACTAAATGGAATTTTCCCTCCACTGCCAAGTTCGTTCGATAAGGACGAAAATCTTGCACTGGACAAAATGAAAAGCAATATCACTAAACTGAGTTCCCACGATTTGCGCGGTTTTTTAGTATTGGGTTCTAATGGTGAGTTGGTACACCTTTCTGATGCTGAAAAAATTCAGGTATACGAAATGGGCCGCGAAGCCATTGCAAAGGATATGTTGATGATTGCCGGGACAGGTGGCCAGTCAACACGAGAAACTATCATGCTCACAAAGGCAGCTGCAAAGGCCGGTGCTGACGCAGTATTGGTTTTAAATCCATTTTATTTCAAAGGACTGATGAAACCAGAGGCATTAAAAAAGCATTATTTCGATGTTGCCGATGCTTCAAAGGTTCCTGTAATTATTTATAATATGCCTGCTAATTCAGGGATGGATATGGATGCTGATACGATACTCATGCTTTCGGAACATTCAAACATTATTGGCATGAAAGATTCGGGTGGCAATGTGGCAAAAATGGGTGCTATCAGAAAACGGGTTAAGCCGGAATTTCAATTGCTGGCAGGGTCGGCAGGATTCCTTATTCCAGCTATGAGTGTTGGTGCCTGTGGTGGTATCCTGGCCTCGGCCAATATTGCTCCTGCCCAATGTATTGCCATGCATAAAGCCTTTCTTGCTGCTGATATTTCCGAAGCAAGTCGGTTACAATTAGAAATTATCCCTCTTAACAATGCCGTTACCAAAAAATGGGGAGTTCCCGCTTTAAAGGAAGCCATGGATTATATTGGTTTGTATGGAGGACCGGCACGTAAACCTATCCTTCCAATTGATGCCGGAACAAGAATTGATTTGCTAAAAATTTTGGATGACTATAACATCAAATCCTAAGAAAATGAAAATGCAACGAAAACTATTAATGATTCCGGGACCTATTGAATTTGAACCGGAAGTTATGGATGCCATGAGTATTCCCACTCCCAGCCATGTTGAACCTGATTTTATAGAGAGCTTTGGCCGTGTTTTGGAAATGATGAAGCAGGTTTGGATGTGTCCTTCAGGGCAGCCTTTTGTTGTTGCAGGTACCGGAACCCTTGCTATGGATATTGCCGGCTCAAACCTGATAGAACCGGGCGATCATGCCCTGGTAATTTCAACCGGATATTTTGGACAACGGTATTCTGATTTATTAAAACGGTATGGTGCAAATGTGACCTTGCTCACAGCTCCGGTTGGAGACATCGTTCCAATGGATGAAATTGAGGCTACCCTGAAAAAAAGGAAATATAAACTGATGACTTTTACGCATGTTGATACCTCTACGTCAGTTTTGAACGATCCGAAACCAATTGGTGATCTGGGTAAAAAGTACGATGTACTGACTGTTATCGATGGTGTATGTTCGGTGGCAGGTGAAGAAATCCAACAAGAAGCCTGGGGAATTGATGTGGTGCTTACTGCTTCTCAAAAGGCAGTTGGTGTGCCTCCAGGATTAGCACTGATGGTGGTTTCACAAAAAGCAATGTCAGTATGGAAGAACCGCTCAACACCAGTTGGAAATTATTACGCTGATTGGGGAAACTGGCTACCTATCATGGAGGCCTATTTGCAGCGTAAGCCTTCCTATTTTGGTACACCGGCAGTAAACCTTATCCTGGCACTCGAAAAAAGTTTACAGCTAATTCTGAAAGAAGGAGTGGAGCAACGCATTGAGAGGCACCGCAAAGCCGGACATGCATTTCGTGAAGGATTGAAAAGCCTGGGGCTAAAGATTATTCCAGTTAAAAACAGTGTTGCTGCAAATACCCTTTCCGCACCTTATTTCCCTGAAGGTATTCGGGGTGCAGTAATAATTTCAGGAATTCTGGACAAAGGTGTTGTTGTAGCCGGTGGGCTTTTACCTGAAATTAAATCAACATATTTCAGGGTTGGCCATATGGGTATGGTAAGCAAAAAAGAAATCGTCACCACTTTGAAAGCCATCGAAGCTTCTTTGATCAAGCAAGGTCTTAAAATAGAAAAAGATGCCTGTTTGAAAACAGCATTCGATATTTTTTAACCATTTTTGTATCAAAATTTCTCCCGTACGTACGGGATCATTTTGATGTTAAAATGGCATAACACATAATCGTTTAGCAATTGAAAGGTAAACAAAGAACACTATAATTGCATTTCGATTTTTCTTATCTTCGGCCACCAATTTTAACAGCAGATTTAAAGACCTTCAACATGAAAAAACATTACAAATTTGTTTCTATCCTACTTATTGTTTTGGCACTGCCTGCGATCCAATTAAGCTTCGGTCAGTCGGTTTTTACACCTGAAGATCTACTTGGAATCGAAAGATGCAGCATTCATCAGCTAAGTCCTGATGGTAATGAATTAATTTATTCTGTATTAATCTCAAGAGGAACCAATGAAAAGCCAGGCCCGGCCCACAGGAACTACTTCAGGATGAATTTATCAAACAAAGAATCTAATCCACTTTTTGAGAAAGTTGTAAAAGGGAGTTCTCTCCGATACAGCCCGGATGGTTCGTTGATAGCTTTTATCTATAAAAAAGAAAAGGATCCTAAACAGGTGTGGGGCATACCTGCTAGCGGTGGGGATATTGTACAGTTGACCCACGCTAAAGGTGATGTAAACTATTTCAGGTGGCAACCCGACGGGCAAGGTATCGCCTACCTCTCGAAAGAACCAAAGTCGGCACGGGAACTGGAACTGAAGAAGCGGGGTTACGATTTTACCTACTACGAGGAGAACCTGAAGAACAAACAGCTTTTCATTGTCCGGTTTGAAACTGATTTTAAAGCTGGCGAACCACAACAATTGTTAGAAGATTCCCATGTGTGGGATTTCGAATTTACTCAGGATGGCCAATGGTTAGCCTTTACTACTTCCGAGAAAAACCTGACTGATTACCGCTACATGTTCCGCAAAATTCAAATCATGGATATGTCGTCTGGCAAAGTCGTTAAAGAAGTGGGCAATGTAGGTAAGTTGGGCAACTACGTTTTCAACGAGGATGGCTCACAACTTGCCTTTGCTTCGGCATTAAACATTAATGATCATGCTGTCAGCCAGGCCTTCAGTTATTCATTGAAGAAAGAATCAATCAAAAATCACACACCCGAAAATTTCAAGGGTCACATCACATGGGTTGGCTGGAAAAATAACAAAGAGCTGCTCTGCTTCTCCGGCGAAGGAGTGTATCCCAAATTATCAAGCATTGAGGTAAAGAATAATAAGCGTAGAGTCTTGCTGGATGCCGAAACCACAGGAATTATTTTTAGCAAACCTTTGTTTACGGATGATTATAAATTACTTGTGTTTACCGGCAATACACCATACGATCCTTCGAATATCTACACCTGGGAAGGCAGTGGTGACTTAAACAAGATAACAGATATGAACCCTCAAATGAGTGACAAGGATTTTGGTGAACAGGAAATAATTCATTACGAAGCCAGGGATGGGATGGAAATAGAAGGTTTGCTTATTAAACCAGTAGGTTATAATAAAAGACAAAAATACCCACTCATACTCTACGTTCACGGTGGACCGGAATCGCACCATAGTAACGGCTGGTTAAGCCGCTACTCCACTCCCGGACAGGTAATGGCCGGGAAAGGTTACCTGGTGGCCTATCTGAACTACAGGGCCAGTACCGGTTATGGTGTTGATTTTGGTATGGAAGGATTTATGGATCCGGCTGGCAGGGAGTTTGACGACCTGGCTGATGGCATCAACTACCTGGTTGAAGAAAAAGGTGCCGATAAGAAACGGGTAGGCATGGCAGGCGGTTCCTATGGCGGTTACGCTTCTGCCTGGTTTGCGACCTATTACACCGATTATGTAAAAGCTGCCTGTGTGTTTGTGGGCATCAGTAATGTGGTCAGCAAACGGGGCACCACCGATATTAGCTATGAAGAACTTCTTGTACACAGCGGTAAACCCCTGGAAGAGCAATGGCAAATGAATTTGGAGAGAAGTCCTATTTATTATGCCCATCAGAGTAAAACGGCCACACTCATTTATGGTGGTGCCGCTGATCCCCGGGTTCATCCTGAGCAAAGTTTGCAACTATACCGACGGATGAAAATGAATGATCACCCGGCGGTAAGACTGGTTCAGTACCCTGGCGAAAAACATGGAAACAGGAAACAGGTGGGCCAGATCGATGTTTTGTACCGCCAGATCGATTGGCTGGATTGGTACGTGAAAGACTTGAAACCGCTTGATGGCCCTATGCCGCCACTGGATATCAGCGATAAGTATGGTTTGGATTGGGGTTTTTAATTGCTGCCATTGATCTTTTGTTAAGCCGTCGCAAAGCCTAATTTACTGAAAGGAAATGATTCATGATTATGAAAGAAGTAGTTTCATTTCTGAATAAAAGTGGTGTACAATATATCGCCACCATTGGATTGGATGGGAAGCCAAAAGTCCGTCCATTTCAGTTTATGTTTGAAGAAGATGAAAAACTTTGGTTTTGCACTTCTAACCGGAAAGAAATTTACAAGGAGCTACAGATTAACCCTTTTGTTGAGTTGTGTGCCTCTGGAGAAAAAATGTCCTGGCTGCGTCTTAGCGGTAAAGTGGTTTTTTCAGATAGCCTTGCGATGAAAGAGAGGGTTTTTGAAGTAAGTCCGCTGGTGAAAGGGATTTATAAAATACCAGCCAACCCAGCCTTTGAAGTATTATATCTGGATGAAGTTAGGCATCAATAAGTGAGATAGGGAAATCGCCGATTTCATTTACCCCTGCTTAGCTTAAACAAAAAACCCTGGAGTATTGATGGTTATCAGAACTCCGGAGCCTTTTATTCGTGAAACTCAATTTTCAAAAACAGCCTGTCCCGTCATTTATTCGGGAAAGTGTATTGAAAATTGTAAGTTGAACGAATCCCGATAGCGAAGCGTATCGGGATAAATGAGTTTAATACTCCGATGCTCTGCATCGCATTGAATCAAAATTCTAATTGATACCTCCTTAGTTCTGCTGCGAGGTAGTTCATTAAGTTATGGTGTGACTTCAAGTCACACCATGACTACCATTAAGAATTTATTCAATCACCAGTTTCCTGGTAATTACATTATCACGAGAGAATACTTTAATAAAGTAGATTCCAGACTCAAATTCTGAAACATTCAAATTCAGAGTATTTGAGATGGTGTTGGTTTCGTAAACAAGCTGGCCTGAATGATTGAACATTAATAGTCGTGAAATTTCATCATTAAATTGAATATTCACTTCACTGCTGGCTGGATTGGGCCAGATATTTATTTGTTGGTCGTTGGCATCATAAATACCGGTGATTATTTTCACAGGCTCAAGGTAAAAAGTCAGGTTGGTATTTTCGTCGGCAACAATTACCACGTCAGTTACAGTACTGGTTTCATAACCAGATGATGCGCAAGTGATGTTGTAAGTTCCAGCAGGTAGCATCATATGATAATGCGAACCAAAGGGTGTTTCAACCGTATATACTTCATTATCTGACCTAACAGCTGTTATCAATGCTCCATCAATGGATAGGTTGGTTTCGGCATCACGTACAAAACCCTGTATTTTTCCAAGGTCTTCAGTTTCATGAATAAAGTTTTGCGCATACATTTTAGAACCTTCAGATTTGTCCTCGATGAATACAGCAACAGACTGGTTGTTTACAGTCCTGGTTAAATGTGTACGGCTTTTATTGGCTTCGTAAGTTGCCATAGGCTTAACTTCTTCAGGCCAGGCAAAATCGCCATTGCTATCCAGCAATAACACATCTAAAGTGGTTGGTGTCACACCGTTGTCGGTTCCTGATTTTAACAAGAAGAAGGGCTGATCATCCACCAGGAATAAATCACTTGCATGTACCTTGTCATCGCTGCTGATGGCATATACCGCTTTAGCATTGTCGGTAAGTTGTCTTGCACCTGTTCCTTTATCAAATTTCTGAATATATTCCCCATGATCGGTTTGATTGGGGTCAGTATATGTACACATTGACCAAACATATTGTGATCCTGAAGAAAAGGCAATCCTGGTGTCCATTTCATAATCAGTTTCGTTCACATCAAAGTCCATCCCGTTTATTCCCCATGGTAAAGTACCATCAGGGTTAATACGTTGCAAGTATGAATCAAAGCGGTTTGAATGAGATCCTTTGTATCCAAAGTAAACTGTATCACCATCTTGTGTACCACTGTAATATGAAATATGTGTAGTTGTTTTATTCGACAATTGAGTTGGTGAAGCCCATTGAGCGATACCTTCACTATTATACTTTTGTGCATAAAGTGTAGAACTTATCCCCCAGTTGTAAGAGTGAAACACCATTAGATAATCATCATTTGACAATTCGAACATATTGCCGGGAGCAGTCTTGCTTGAACCACTGATCACTTCCTGGGGATCATCCCAAACCGCAGTTCCATTAACATCAAATTTCTGCATTTTTGCATTAACGCCTGTTACCCATGATACAAGAGCTTCACCGCTTGTCAATGGTAAAAGGGTTACATTAAATGCAATACCTGAAATGGTAACTCCATCGGCACCCCATAAATGGTTACCTTCAGTATCTAATTTAAATACGCGGCCTGTGTCATCGGCTGTTCCGGTAACACCAACAAGTAAATTGTCTTCAGAATCAACAGCAACAGACCAGGTAACCGTAAATGAACCCATTGGTATGGCATTGCTAATTAGCAAACCATCATCACCTAATAGCCTGTTACCTGTAACATCCAAGAGCTGTAATCTTAGTTCATAGTTAACAGGGGCCTCAACTGATTTCCAGAAGACAACATATGTCTCTCCTTCAGAGGTGCCAATGGCTTTCATGTCGCCACTCTCTGTTTCTGCAACAAGTGTATTTACGTCAGTGTCAGTTGTCCACTGAGCATAAATATTAACTGTCAGAAATAATGCAATTAGCAAAGTTAAGTTTCTCATAATTAAAATTTTTAAAGTTTAAGATTAAGTTTCTGTATTATTTATTGTATTTCTTTGGAACATTATCTTTCAGGTTTCGAATAATTTTTTCGAGTGCACTGTTTTGAAGTTCCTTTTTTTCAATCTCTTTTTTGATGATTGTTTTTGTGCGTTTTTTTTTCGGCGTTTGCATTGATTTAATGTTTCGGCAAATCAACAATGTTTACTTCACACGGAAAAATAATCCACTACCTTACCATTACTTCAAAAGGAAAACAGTACTACTGCATTACTACTGCATATTAAGGTAAGTGGTTGGTAGATAGACGAAAAAGAAATTGGAAAAGTTTTTTATATATGAAAATGTATAAGCCAAATCTCCAACTTGACGGATCAAGATGAATTTCTGGGGGAATTAGAATTTCGATTGATTTTATCCCAAATTAATCCTTCATTTTTCTCAAATGAGAAAAACGAAGCAAAAACCAGCCTTGCCGGCTAGGCAGTGAATTTTGAAAAAACGATGCATCCCTCGCACAAGCTTACTCTGCCAGCTCTGCCCTCCATAGTATTACGGCGGACGGGCCGTTTTTTCGGGCCTGGTCATAAACATATCAAATGCCTTCTTTCTTACCGGTAGCTGATTGTTTTATGGGAAACCGCATTTGAGGGTTTTGTTTATAACTCTTTCTGAAGCATTATGTGTGCTGGCCTTAGTAAGCAATCCAAAAGTTTCGTCCGGACTCTGTCGAAAATTTGGGAATTTAATAAACACGGAATGGATAGGATTGCGTGAGATGCAAAGAAATAGAGTTATTGCAAAAGCCTCAGGAGCGAGAGATTTTTTGTTTACTTTTTGATCTTTCAAAAAAGTAAGAGCACTAGAAAATTAGGCGAGAAATAAATTGCAATTCAAGAAATCAATAAAATATTGTAGAAGAAGATTTTTAAGAATTTATACTCCCCAAATTTTCGTCTTGATCCAACATGACCCATAAATCCACTGAAGGAAATTTTGGAATCTGGGCAATTTGTCTTGCACCCCTTCGGAAGGATTTATTAAAATTGAGATAAATACGTAACAAGATTAACATCAGGTGACAGTTGTAATTTTTTTCTGAACCGGTTACGGGCTGACTCAACACTGCGCACTTCGCGGAAGGTTATGGCAGAGATTTCTTTGGTGGTTAAATTTAAACGCAAAAACGCACAAAGCTTTTTCTCATTCGGCGAAAGATCTGGATATTTTTCTCCAAGCTTACTGTAAAAGTCACTATGTACATTTTCAAAATAGGCACGAAAATCATCCCATGAAGTATTACTCGATTTGATTCTTATATTATTAATAAGGGATTGGACCTTGTCCCTGGTTTCAGGAGTATTTGATTTTATGGATTCTTCGAACTGGGAAAGTTCCTGCGTAATATGATTGATAAATTCGTTTTCCTGCATGAGGTTCATTGCGCCTGAAGCAAGTTCCCGATTTCTGTGGTCGAGCTCTGCCTGCAATTTCGTTTCTTTTTCCAGCATAATGGTTTTCTCCTGGTTGTGGATCAACTCCTGCTGTTCTCGAAATTTTTTAGCTGTTTTTTTTGCAAAAGTATTCCTACGAATCAGCCCTATTACCAGGATGATTAAAAAAACTGTCGCTATAGCACTAAATATCAATAATGTACTTCTTCTTGAAACCTGGAGCTTTTTAAGTTCCAGGTCGGACTGAAGCATTTTGTTTATTTGTTCCTTTTTCTCAATTTTATATTTGGTATGTAATTCAGCAATTTTTCGCTCACTTTGGGCATTAAACAATGAATCGTTCAATCTAAAATAGAGCTTATGATAATAAAGTGCTTCAACATAGTTTTGAGCCAGTTCATATACTTCTGCTAAATTTTTAGCCGCTCGTGTTTCAATATTCAGAACTTTAATTTCGTGGGCCAGTTTCAATGATTTTTTTCCATAATCAACCGATTTAGCATACTCGCCCGTGTTTGAATAAAATCCTGACAACATTATATAAGCCTGGGTTAATCCTTTTTTAAAATTATTCTCTTTGTTAATATTAAGGGATTCGAGGTAGTATGCCAGGGCGAGGTCGTTCTTACCCATCAGTTGATATACAATTCCTATATTCTGAGAAACCATTGCAGTTTCGGATTTGGCATTAGATTCTTTACTTAAATCAAGTGCTTTCAAACAATATCTCAAGGACGATACGTAGTCTTTTTGGTATTGATAAATACCGGCAATGTTGTTATAACTATCGAATAACCTGCTTTTGTTGCCCAATTCAACATTTATCTCCATAGCCATCTTAAAGTATTCAAGTGCTCTATCGAAGTAACCTTTTGTATAGTTTATTTTTCCAAGGTTATTATATGTTCTTGTAAGTCCGCTACTATCATTAATATTTTCACTGAGGGCAAGGGATTTATAGTAAAAGTCAAAGGCCTTGTCAAAATCACCCATCTCGTCAAATGACATTCCAAGGGCATCATAAGTACGGGCAAGTTTCTTGTCGAAATCGGAAAGACTTGACTGATCGAGCTGGAAACTATTTAAGTAATTCAATAGTGAGTCGTAAACATTAAAAGCTTCCTGAAAATCCCCTGAATATGCATGCGCAATCCCAATATTATTTAAGGACTCAAAGATACCATCAGGGTATTCTGCTTCAATGGATAATCTTAAAGCTTCCCTTGCAACCAGCTTCATTACATAGGGATTGGAAGATAATTGAGTAGCCCTATGGTTTAATATTTTTACCTGGCTTGTATCGATAGATATTCCCGAGATGGTAACTTTTATAACAGAATCGACATTGGGTGTAGTCTGGCAAACGCTTGCCAAGGACAGCAAAACACTGAATAAGAAAAAGAAGAGCTTTTTTGTTTGCATTATTGCAAAAATACAATAATGCCAAAAACAAAAGCCCCGATTCGTTAATCAAAGAACCGGGGCAAGCCATGAATTAACCAACCTAATGTTTATTCAATCACAAGTTTTCTGGTAGTTACATTTTCTGAAGAGAATATTTTTACGAAATAAATTCCGGGTTCAAATTCAGTTGTGCTAAGCACATACCGACAACACTATGTGATTGGCATTGTACTTCTTCAGGTTAAGTTGTGGGCCTTAATAAGTATCTTATGTTATCTTTGCTGGTAATTAGCTGGCTCAATAATTGTAATTCAAGATGTTTTATAAATTGTTATTATTTCCTGGGTGGAACCAGTTTTAGCTCTTTTGAACTTATGAAAATAAAATTAGGCATAGCAGTCACTTTAGTCTTTCTTTTTACTTCCAGTTTGTTTGGCCAGAAGAAGGTAAACCTGGAAGGAATTGAAGTTGGGGATTTTTCACCTGCAATTGAACTTCCAACTGATAGCGGCGAAGAATTTAACCTTTCGCAATTAAGAGGTAAACTGGTATTAATAAATTTCTGGGCATCATGGTGTGCACCATGCCGCAAGAAATCGCCTGAGCTGCTTGAAATTTATTCGAAGTATCAAGACAAGGATTTTAAAAATGGTGAAAAGGGATTTGAAATACTTAATGTATCACTCGATAGAAATGAACTTGCCTGGAAGAATAGCATTGAAAAGGACAATGTAGGTGACTTCGTGAATGTGGGTGACATGAAAGGATGGGAATCTGCCACAGCAAAAACATATAACGTCAGCAGGATTCCTTCGAGTGTGCTGTTGGATGGCGAAGGTAAAATTATCGCTACGAATTTAAGTACCCAGGATTTGAAAAAGAAACTAAAGCGAATGAAAAATGGCGGTTGGCTCTGGTTTTAATAACTTCCAACCCTTGCCCGTTCCTTCAGTGCAACCAGGTTTTTAATGATAAGTTCATGTTGTTCCTTGTAATCAGCTGAACCTTTGTATGTACAGCCCAAGGCATCCGCCAGGTCAGTAAGCCCCTCATTTGTGTCAGGATAATCCTGCCCATCGTATTTATATATGCAATCAGCATCTGTTGTACAGCACACTTCTACATTTTTTTCCGCACCACACTCAAGAATTTCGTTCATATCCTGCTGTTCGCAACTTTCACTTGCTGTATCTTCGCAAGCTGAAAATGGCAAGGAGATTAAGGCTATAATTGCAATGGCCACCAATGATTTTAATGATTTCATCTTTTTTGATTTTTTATAGTTTTGAATTGGTTAAGCAAAATTAGTTCTTTTTATCAAGGGCTGTGCTATAATGGATATTCTTTGGAAAGAAAATGAAATCCAGCATCTTCTGTTGGACTCTTATTTTATTCATCATCTCATCGCGGGCATCTTTTGTATCCCTCCCTACTTTTGATTCTCCTTCAGTGATAGCATACCTTACTTTGTGAGAACTTTTCTTTAACGATTCTTCGTCAATTTCTTCACCGCTTTTATCTTGTTTTTTATTTCTTTTTTTCGATTTCCCAAATAGGATGTTGCTCAGGTGCACTTCCATGTGATACTCGCAATCACCTGTCATGCTTTGCATTCCGAAGGCAGCTATATCCAGGGCGTTGCTAACAATATTGGTTCTTGGAACATAGAGTTTGTTCTTAAACATAAAAATATTGCTTCTGAGGGTTTTAAACTGGATATTATCCAACTCCTTGATTCGTGTGAATTCTGAAACCTCCTGTGCGGGTGGGTAATCGTAAACTCCACCCTTTTCGAGTACTATATCGCCACTAACCATCATTTTGTCTATCAAAAGGGAGTCATCAATCGGGACAAAAGTGTTTAAATCCGTTGAGAATAGTCCGCTGATATTTTCATAGGTGATGAGCGAGTCCATACCAAAATTATCCATATCCCTTAGCATCGTGCGGATGTTCATGTTTTGGATAACATTGTGTGTAGAGACTGATTGTGTGCCGTCTTCCCGTATTTTATAATGAAATGAGTTATTCATACTTCCTTCAAATGCTTTGAATTTAAATTGATCCACAATGTAAGTGCTGTCAGTAAACTTAAATAGTGTGGACATTTCATCGAGGTGGAGCCGGTTGATGGTGTATCCTTCAAGAACTGTGGTATCTATGATAATGCTATTCACCGAGGCAGATCCATGGATCAGGAAGGTCCAGTTTTGTGGCTCGGCAGTATGACTTGTATCGGTTGAGGAATCGGCGATGGCAGAATTTGTATCATCAGTAGCTGCTTGTTTTGCTTCTATAGCCATCAGGTGTTTAAAATCATTGAAAAAGATATTGCCAAACCTGATGTGAGATTTTACATACAGTTCCTCTTTTTGATTTAAAAGAACAGCTTTATAAATGTTTTGTACAATGCTTGAGTCCATTTCAAAACTTAATCCATTATATGTCGCAGAAAAATCATCAATCTTCAGAATATCATTTTCTAATTTGATTCGGGCTGACATACTATCAACATTCATCATAGAATCAGGAAATACGAGGGTAATATTATTGAGCGCCAGATCGAACCTGCTGTTTTCAAAAAGGAGGGGGTAGAGTTGAGTATCCAGTGAATCGGGGTTGATTTTTCCTTTTGTCCGAAAACCGGCTTTAACAGATCCTGTCATATTCTTTACCACCGAATCCGGTGCAAAGGCCATTAACTCTTCAAGATTAAGGAAGATGTTTGTGTTGATATCAAATTCAGGGGCCTCAAAATTGCTTATTTCTGCACTTCCGGTAACCAGGTTGCTCCCATTTTGAAATCTGAACGATTGTAATTCAGCGCCCATTTTTAATGGATCCGAAACTTTGCCTGAAAGAATAGCTGTTAGTGAGCTGTTTTGCAGATTAAGTTTTAAATCTTCAGATTTCAGGTTCAGATCTTTGACGTTAATATTTTTATCACCTGAATATTGTGGTGTATAATTAATAACGGTGCTCAGATTATCTATCTGCAGCGAATCGCTCAACAATGCAGAAACTTCATTAAAGTTTATGGATAGAGTGCTTTTGTTCAAAACATAATCTGTAAAATCGTCGGAAATTTTTTCTGGTAAAGTGCCACTTGTTTTGATTGAAGCAACAACGCTTCCTCCCAGGTTTTTGGCCAGACTGTCTGGAATTTGATTTTCAAACTCTGCCAGGTTTATATCTAAATCTGCTTTGATGTTGTATTGAGGTGTTTCTATCCCAAGAATGGTTCCATTGAGAAAAACTGAGCTTTTTGGTGTTTTGACCTCAAGTTCCTTGATGTTTACTTCTGCCCTGCTCATATCAACTTGTTCCCCATTCGAGATTTGGGCTGCAAGATTAAGCGTTTTGATTTCAGGATAATCTAAAGTTTGGAGCATGATGTTTTTTAGATTCACGTCTGCATCAACCACTGGCAAAAGTGTTGAGTCAGCATATTGGCCATTTATTTGGGTAGAAACTTCAGCAACCCCACCAAGATCTAATATCCCATATTTTTCGAGGTACTTGTTTGGGATAAATCTCTTTAAAATGTCAAAATCCAGGGTGTTTGCATCAAATTTGGCAGCTACTGTAATTGTATCGCTGAAACCAATATTTCCTTCTAAATTCAAATCAATGCCTTCGCTGTTGAAGGATAATTTTTTAATATTGGCATCATTGTCTTTATAATCAATTTCTAAATCTATAACAGATTCATCCATCCGCCCCAGTTTCATCTCCTCAAAAAGCTTTAGGTATTCATCGGGAAAGTATTTTTTTAAAATGTCAAAATCCAGGGTTCTGGCTTTCAGGGTGGCATCAACTGAAAGTGTATTGCTGTTCCGGAAGTTCCCTTCGATCGCCAGATTAATGCCTTCGCTGATTATAGACAGTTTTTTGATTGTGGCATCGATGCCTTCATATTCCAAATCGAAATTAATAGTGCAGGATTCCATCTGTTCAAGCTTTGCCCCTTCAACAAGGCAGTTACTTAACAAAAAGCTACCATTTGTTTTTGCCGTGTAAATGTCGTTTTTAGCTTTCGCTTTAATGTTGATTTCCGGAATATATACCTGTGAGGCTGTTAGGGTCAGGCTATCATAATAATTAACACGAATATTTTCAAATTTAATTTTTTCTGCCGTAAGGTCAAGTGGAGCTGCAACCTTAGTGGTTGGAGTTACGGAAATTGTATCAAAAACAGTTGTTGTATCAGCAAATGCATTAAGCAGAAATTCGATATTTGATTCCCCGTTTTTACCAATGATATAGTCAAAATTTAAGCCGGAGAATTCCACTTTATCTATGGTATAAATTCCCTTGAACAGATCCCACGAGTCAAGCCCTACTTTTAAACTGTTGATACAAAAAAGGGTGTCGTTATTTTTACTTTTGGGGTCACCAATCCATAAGTTGTTTATCTCGGCACTAATACGCGGAAAAGAGAAAAGTGGTATAAGCGAAACTTTACCAATCGACATGGGCGCATCTATCTCGCTTTCCAACTCTTCCATGGCAATGGAGGCCAGTTGATTTTCAAATATTTTAGCTCCCACCACCAGCAGAATCATGAAAAGAATAATGGATCCAATAACAATGCCTGTGATTTTCAGTATCTTCTTCAGGGTCTTCATAGTTCCCTCTTCATTTTTTTGTTTGGTATTCGAGTTATGTTTCAGTACGGGCAAATGTAGAATAAATTTTGGCTTCGTTTCTTGATTTTACCTTGTGAAAATGCAAATCCTAATATTTATTATCATTCTAGCGAAGGTGAGTCAATGCCCAAAACAAAAACCCCGAAGCATCGCGATGGCTATCGGGACTTTGGGGCTTTCTCATATACAAAGAGAGCGATTGCCTTCAGCAGCAATCTCCTTGTTTTACTTAATCATGTTCGTGTCCGCCATCTTCTCCATGCTCATGGCTACCTTCGCTATCATGCTCATTGCCTCCTTCATGGCTGTGCTCTCCACTGCCTGATTCGGCATGGGTGCTCCAGGTTTTAAAGTCCTGACCCTCGGCTGATAAAGTTACCATCTGCTTTTCGCCAGCAGCAAGGTTAACAGCCTTGGTCGGCCCCAATTCGACATTATTTGACAGGTGTACTTCCACACGTACTTTTTTGATCTTCTTCTCAGTTACGTTTTCAATGGTCCCTAAAAATGCGCTTCTTGCTTTGTCAAATGACAAAATCATATGCACCCCATTTCGAATACCATCATAGGTTTCATCAATTCCGTACTGGGTCCCTGATTCTTCACCATCTTCATCATCTCCATCGTGTGTTCCTTCAACCGCTTCATTGTGTGATCCCTCATTACCATGCTCATGGCCATGTTCATGGCTTGATTCGGAATGCTGTGATTGGCATGATGTTGACAGAGCAAATGAAGCAACCATTAATACAGAGAATACGTAATTCAATTTTTTCCTTAATATCATAATTATTGCTTTTTATATTATTTTTAAATACTAAAATATTGGTCAGAAGCTTAATCTGCAGATCCTGTTATAATGAAGGGGGCCCCCTCAATGAAACAGAGGTTAATAAGAAGTATGAGTATTTATGATCTGTTGAATGGCCAATTGAAATTTCTTTAACATCTGGTAATAATATTTCAAAATATTCATCTTCAATCAGTGCAAAATAAACAGGTGTTGATGGTTTGCTTTTGTGATAAAGAACATTTTCAGCCTGATGGCCATGGTAAAAATAAGCATCCAGTAAATAATTAAAAAAATGTCCAAAGTATTTGTTGAAAAGATGATGATGGCCCTCATGTTCATGATGCTCATGGCGGTTCTTTTCCTCATGGGCAAACGAGTGTACTGTTGGCTCACCTTCACATTTAGCATGATTGTGAGGAACTACATTGTTGCTTAGTACCAATAAAAATATTGCAAGCAAAAACCAGGTTACATATTTTTTCTTATCTGCCAATTATTGATATTCTGTTTCTGAACTACAATGATAAAAAAATTTCACATCTCCAACACGGAAAACATAAACTAAATTTTCAGCGAATAGAGAATTTTATTATATTTTTCACATCTTGTAATTTTATACTCTTTTTGAATACTAACGGAGTGAAATTAAATTGAAATAGATGTCCAATCACGAGCAGGCTGAATATATAAAACTCATACAGGAGCACAACGGCATTATTCATAAAGTCATTGGTCTGTACGTTGCTAACCCGGAGGACAAAAGAGACCTGCACCAGGAAGTATTGTTGCAGGCGTGGAAATCCTACAAAAACTTTAAGGGCAAATCTGTTTTTAGTACATGGTTGTATAAGGTGGCGCTCAATACAGTTTTGACCTTTAATAAAAAACGAAAAATAACAGAAGATTTTGATAAACCAGAGCAAATCGAATCGACATACGACAGCAAGGAAGATCATGAAGTGCTTTACCAGATAATCAGATCATTGGGCGAAATCGACAGGATGTTGATCTCGCTGCACCTTGATGGATATAAAAACAATGAAATTGCTGAGATTACCGGGATGACTCAAAATCACATCAATGTAAAACTTCATCGGATCAAAGGAAAGATTGTTGATCAATTTAAACTGATAAATAATGGCTAAGCAGGAATTTAACGATAAGGATATAGCCCGGGCCTGGCAAAAACTGGCCGATGAAAAGTTTTCGACTTCACAAATTAATAAACAGGAAATTATGAATGCTATTAAATTGGAATCACATTCGAGTATTACCGAACTGAAAAAAAGAGTGAAATACAAACTGTACTGGTCTGCGGGTTTTATCCTGTTATTTGCGACAACTTTAATGTTTCGCCTGGGGAATAATGATTTGGTTTTGCTTCTGGGAATCGGGACAGCAGCTTATATAGCCGGGTTTATACCCATGTATTTAAAGTATCGCCAAATTGATAATGATGCACCGGAATCAGGCGAAATTCTTGAGTCCATGAAGTACAATGTCAGGATGGTCAAATCTGTTTTGAAGCTGGAAAAGACCTGGGGGTTGATCATCTTTACTCCTGCAATACTGATGGGAATACTTGGAGGCAGAGTGATCGATGGATGGACACTGGCAGCATGTTTTCAGGACCCTAAAATTTTATTAACCGCTCTTATTGCCATAATAATATTTACACCATTGTTGATCTGGGTTTCAGATAAGATGAATAAATATGCATTTGGTGATTATTTAAAGAAGCTTGAAAATAATATTATCAAAATGGAGACTTTGCAATAGGCAAAATGAAAGATTAACTCAAAAACTCAGATTTGGCCTGTAAAGTTTGTAGTAGGCTGATTGTAAACGATAAAATAGAATTTTCAGTCGCTTGTGTTCTTGCGAAATGATAGGGTATAAGATAGTGGTATGGGCGTGAATGTGCGGTAGTTTTCTGTGGAACGGATCAGGGCACAATAAAATGATATCCCTTACCCTTAAGAGTAATAATTTCAATTCGTGGGTCACTGGCAAAATAGTTGCGAAGCTTCCGGATATATACATCTAGCGTTCGTGAATTGTAGTAAGAATCATCGCCCCAAATATCAATCAGGATGGTTTTTCTGTCGATTGTCTGATTTCGGTGTTGGGCAAATAATGTAAGCACCTCTGCTTCCCGGTGGGAAAGTTTTTTGACGTCACCGTTTAACTCCAATACATACTTATCAGGGATGAAGAAGAAATTTCCAAATTGAACTTTCTCCTTTTTTTTATTGTTCGGTTGAACAGTCGATTGTAGAATGCTCAGTTGGTTTTCGATGCGCACAATTAACTCCCTGGTGCTAAATGGTTTTTTTATATAATCAGTGCCTCCGCTATCGAATCCTTTGATAAGGTCATCGGTTTCAACCTTGGCAGTCACAAAAATAATGGGGAGTTTGGGGTATTTGCTGCGTATTTGATTTCCCAAAGTAAAACCGTCAACATGTGGAAGCATAACATCAAGGATACAAATATCAGGGGTGAAGTTATCAAAAGCATTCATAACCAATGCGCCATCGGCAATTAGCAGCACCTTAAAACCCTGGCTCTCCATAGTTTCCTTTACAATTCTTCCCAGAAAAGGCTCATCCTCTATGTATAAAATCCTTATATTCATTGTTCGCTTTCAGCCTTGAGGTTGTCGGGGTAGGATAAGCGTGAAACTACAGCCACCACTGTTATTACATTTAACTCCTATTTTCCCATGGTGATGCTCCATAACGAGTGCAGCGTAATTCAGGCCGAGTCCATATCCCTTTACATTGTGCTTGTCGCCTTTTGGTACCCTGAAAAATTTATCAAATATCCGATCGATATATTCATCGGGAACACCAATTCCATTGTCAGTTATTATTAATTGTGTTTCATTTTGATTCTGCCGGATGACCAGCGAAATTTCCGGCCTTTGTTTCGTATATTTTAAGCTGTTATCAAGAAGGTTAACAATCACTCCTTGAAGATGTAATTTATCGGCATCTACAATAATCTCCTCTTCTGAAGAATTAATTGTTACAATTGCGTTTTGATTATCAAATCGTGACTGCATGCTGGCAGTAACTTCCTTAACCAGCGAAACAAGGTCAATATTTTCTGTAGAAATAAAACTATTATTATCCTCAAGTACCGAATTGTTCAACACCTGATTTACCAATAAATCAAGCCTTTCCATTTCGCTATGAGCCATTTCAAGGTATTCCTTTGTAACCTCCGGGTCTTTCCTGAGGTTAAAATCCAACAGGGCCTCAATGGCAACTTTGACTGTTGAAACCGGGGTTTTCAACTCATGTGTGATATTGGATATAAAATCATTTTTTATAGTTAAAAGCTTGCGCTGATTCTTAAGATTGATGAATGCCATGCGAAAGGCAACTGCTGTTATCAGAAAAAGGATGAATGCAAATGCAATCTGTAAACTTATCGATTTAACCAGATACGGATTGAAATTTGTAAGGATCACACCATACGGGTTTTCAAACAGATAACTGGTAATCACCATATGGGAAAACTCAATTCCTTTCGTTTTTGATTGGTTAACAGGCTGCCAGTCTGCTGAAAATGTTCTGTAGTTCTTTTCGATGAAATCGCCGAATATTTTTATTAGGATAGTTGTATCAGGGTTTGATGAAAAGAAAGTGTAAATACTGTTCTGATCCGCTTCAAACTTCCCGACAGCATTGATTAAAAGCTTTACCCCCTGGAACAATAATTGGTTGCTCGAATCATGCTCTATACTCAGTGTGATTGTTGATAGTGTGTCATCATCTACAGATTGAGCAATCGAATCAATGCTTTCGATCATGCCGAAGATTCTGGGGTTTCGAATGGTTTCTCCCGGGTGTTTTTCCGAAATATGCATTCGCATTTGCGGAATTGTGTCGATACTCATCCCCACACCGATCATTTGGTGCAATGAGTCTACATCAGGGCTGTCAGCCATAAACACAGAGACATGACTGCTGTCATTAATAAAAGGATTAATTAAATTGGTTGCCAACATCGAATCGATGACTTGTTCCTCAGAACTCCTAAGCCCTCTTTCTATGTCAGCTCTTAATAAATTCTTCTTTTCTGCGAACTGCGAATAAACCCAATAAGCCAGGAATATTGACAGTAACAACTGGCTGGTGATCATCATCAGCCCCATTACCGGTATTTTTCGCTGTTTCATCATATGCAATGAGTTATTGGCAAAATTAATCGAAAGCTTTTTAACTAATAATCAATTAACCTTAATTAACCTTAATTGGCAAGGTATTAACCTAAAGTAACCCGCACTGATCATACTTTTGATGCAGTTTATTTTTATAATTCAAACCTAAAATTTAAAACAATGAAAAGTACTATTCTATCGGTTTTAAGTATGACACTGGCATTGGTTGCTCTTTCACAATCGGATATAACCCAGGGATCGGTAATTTATGAGGAGGTATTGAAAATTGACATCCAAATGGATAATATGACCTCCGAAATGCAGGCGATGTTGCCAAAAGAAAACCGAAACTCCACTATCTTATATTTTAATGAAGAGGCATCGAGATATGAAAATCTGGATCAAACGGATGATGCTGTCATCGACCAGGAATCGGAGGGTGGTGGTGTGATGGTTATGATCAGTCAGCCTGAAAATATTATGTATCGTGACCTGAAAAACGAAACAACCACCGAACAAACAGAATTTATGACCCGTGTGTTTCTGATTAAATCAGACTACCTGAAAGATGAGTGGAAACTCACCGGGAATCAGAAAATGATTTTGAATTACCCTTGCCAGGAAGCCTTTAAGCATGAGGGAGAAGACACGGTTTCGGTTTGGTTTACACCGGCAATACCTGTGCCGACCGGACCAGGAAAATATGCAAACCTTCCCGGATTGGTGTTGGCAGTAGAAGCCAATCATGGCGATATGACGATTATTGCAAAGTCTGTTGATTTTAAAGAAATTGATCCTGAAAAGATCAGGAAACCAAAAAAAGGGAAAAAAGTGACAATGGAAGAGTACATGGCTATTGTAGAAGAGAAAACCAAAGAAATGGGCGGTAATGGCGAAGCCCAGGGAACACATACTGTAATTATGAAAGTTTCTCAATAATATCCTGGTTTTCGATGCGAGTATTAGCGATATTTTGGCTATTGTTGTTGAGTGTTTTTGTCAGTGCTCAACACACAACTCTGAAGGGCAAGTTGTATGACAATGAAGGCACCCCTTTGATTTATGCCACTGCGGTGTTATTAAATCCGGAGGATTCAACCATGGCTTACTATGGCATTACGAACCCTCAGGGCCAGTTCGATATTAAGAATATTCAAAAAGGCAGTTACATTCTTCAGTTATCCTTTATGGGTTTTCAACCCCATGTTCGCCATATCGAAATTCCTTTAGCCAACGGAAGCTCACTTGGCGCAATTATTTTGGAACCTTCACTAATTGACCTGTCGGAAGTGGAGGTAAGTGCGATTCGCTCTCCGTTTATCATTAAAAAGGACACTATCGAATACAATGCCGGATCATACAAGGTTAAGCCAGATGCTGTGGCTGAGGAACTGTTGGAGAAACTTCCCGGTGTTCAGGTTGACAGGGCAGGAAATATTAAGGCACAGGGAGAGAACGTGCAGCGGGTTTTGGTTGACGGGAAAGAGTTTTTTGGAAGCGATCCACAGGTTGCCACTAAAAATCTTCCTGCCGATGCCATCGAGAAAGTGCAGGTGTATAATAAGAAATCGGACGAAACGGAATTAACAGGAATTGAGGACGGCACCTACTCCAAAACCATTAATATGATTCTTAAGGATGGAAAGAAAAGTGCCATATTTGGAGATGTTACTGCCGGTATTGGTACCGATGAAAGATACCAGGTTGGGGCAAAGGTTTATCGCTTTACACGGAAACATCAGTTTGCGGCCCTTGGTATGCTCAACAATGTAAATAAATATGGTTTTTCGTTTCGTGACTACCTGGATTTTAATGGTGGATTGCAGAGTATAATGAGCGGCGGCGGCAACCAGCTAAGTATTGGCAGTGACAGTAACCTTCCCATCGATTTCGGGCAAAGCATTGATGGGCTTGTAACTTCAGGTGCTGCCGGTGCAAATTTTACATACGAAGCCCGCAAGGACAACCGCTTTAATATTTCATACCTGGGAAGCGGTGCGAACAAGGATCTCAGGAAACTGACAACTACCAACAACTTTTTTGATGTCGGGTCATTCATTCAAGATGATAGCCTTAACCAGGAAACCACCAACAGGGCACATCGTTTGAACTTTGGGTGGAAAAACAAAATTGATTCAACACAAAACCTCATATTTAACGGAGGTATTAATTATACCTTCGGCACCTCCCAAGGATTACTAAATTCTACCAGCAGCGAAAGCAGTACGC
>Ga0070728_10001361_pt1 | contig 37343 bp, 36 predicted proteins | sample tdDd471_FD_66723 | JGI IMG/M metagenome (GOLD analysis project Ga0070728, IMG submission 66723) | Marine sediment microbial communities from the Atlantic coast under amendment with organic carbon and nitrate - tdDd47.1 | ecosystem: Environmental > Aquatic > Marine > Coastal > Sediment | place...
ACAACCCAACCCTACCCCGGTGCATTTTGTTATCTGGATGGTAAAAAACTCACAATTTGGTCTGCTGAATTACAAACCAATCCTAGAGACTACGTTGCAAGGATTGCGGGGCGCGTTGCAGAAATTTATAAAGGTGAAGGAACAGTCGTTTTGACTGGCGATAGTACAATCCTACTCAAAGACGTTCAACTTGAAGGTGAAGACATCACCAATGCGTCCAATGTGCTAAAATCACCCTCTCAAACACTAACCAGTTTTCTAAGTTAGAGGAGAATCCAAAGTGCCTTCTATTTCAGTTGTTATCCCTGTTTACAATAGTCAGGACAGTATTGGGCTTGTTATCGAAAAGCTGGCGGAAGTCTTACCAACCCTAACTGACACATTTGAAGCAATTCTCGTTGAAGATAATGGGAAGGATAATAGCTGGGAAGTGATTCAGCAATTGTCACAGACATACGCTTGGGTACATGGCATTAAACTCATGCGGAATTATGGACAACATAGCGCGTTATTATGTGGGATTCGTCATGCGAATTATGATGTGATCGTGACGATGGATGATGATTTACAGCACCCTGTCGAAAAGGTAAGTGATCTTCTGAATAAACTTGATGACGGATTTGATGTTGTTTATGGTACACCTGAAAAAGAACAACATGGCTTCTTGCGGGATGTCGCATCACAAGTTACGAAGATCGTTCTACAAGGCGCAATGGGAACGGAAACTGCCCGCAGTATCAGCGCATTTCGTGTTTTCCGCACATCACTACGTGAAGCCTTCGCAGATTATCGCGGTCCATTGGTCAATATTGATGTGCTACTAACATGGGGTACAACCAGCTTCACAGCGATCACAACCCCTCATGCACCGCGTACCATCGGTGTATCAAACTATACCTTTGGCAAGCTCGTCACACATACCTTCAATATGGTGACAGGATTCAGCACATTACCACTTCGATTTGCAAGTTTTCTCGGCTTATCGATGACGGTATTTGGATTCATTTTGTTGTTCTATATCATTGTGATTCGGATTGTCATCTTGCGCTATGATGTACCGGGATTTACGTTTCTAGCATCAATCATCTCTGTGTTCGCAGGGGCACAATTATTCACGCTCGGCATCATTGGCGAATATCTTGCACGGATGCACTTACGAATAATGGATAAACCTGCTTATATCATCGGGCAAGATACCGAAACCAGCCCAGAAAAAACAACTTAAGCACCATCAAGGTATGATATACGGTTTACAAAACATCATAAATAGTGTTAGAGTTACACACTTATTTAGTACAATGAATTAGACTATGACAAGTTATCGTATCCCATTCAACAAACCCACCTATCTCGGTCACGAAACAGACTATATCAAACAAAGTCTTGCAAATGGACATGTTTCAGGTGATGGTGAATTCACAAAGAAGTGCCACACATGGCTACAAGATACCTTCAACGTCCCTAAAGCATTGCTCACGACATCCTGCACTCATGCACTGGAAATGTCCGCATTATTGCTTGATATTCAACCCGATGATGAAGTTATTGTACCGTCATTTACATTTGTCTCTAGCATCAATGCGTTTGTATTACGGGGTGCAAAACCAATATTCGCAGATATTCGCCCTGATACACTCAATCTTGATGAAAAGTTATTGCCTGATCTGATTACAGATAAAACCCGTGCAATTGTGCTAGTACATTATGCAGGTGTGGCATGTGAAATGGATACGATTATGGAAATTGCCAACAAACATGGCATTCCAGTGATCGAAGACAATGCCCATGCACTTTTTTCAACATATAAAGGCAAATATCTCGGCACATTTGGTCAACTTGCAACGCAAAGCTTTCACGAAACCAAAAATTTTACCTGTGGTGAAGGTGGGGCATTGCTGATTAATGATCCTGAACTGGTCGAGCGTGCAGAAATTATTCGGGAAAAAGGGACAAATCGTAGTCGCTTCTTCCGTGGACAGATCGACAAATATACATGGGTCGATGTTGGCTCAAGTTATCTACCATCAGACATGTTAGCGGCGTATCTTTGGGCACAATTTGAAGAAGCTGAAGCGATACAAGCACGACGTAAAGAAATTTGGGACATGTATCAACTACACCTTGAAGAGTGGTCAATAATTCACAAAGTGCAATTACCCACTATTCCTGACCATGTTGAGCAATCGTACCATATGTATTATATGTTGTTGCCCTCATTAGAGATACGGACAAGGCTAATTGACCATCTCAAAGAACGTGGCATCTTAAGTGTATTCCACTATTTGCCACTGCATACATCCGATATGGGCAAAAAATATGGTGGGCAAGAAGGTGATTGTCCTGTGACAGAAGATGTTGCGGATCGCCTGTTACGGCTACCATTCTTTAACGCCATGACCCAAGCCGAGCAAGAAGATGTTCTAGCTGGTATTCTGTCGTTTGAAGATTGGGATTAAGCCAAAAACAAACTATGATATAATATAATTGGGAAACACTTAACATCAATAAGGATGTTAGAGTGGATTTCTAAATGAACTAACATAGGTAACTATGTTACAGTGGACTTGTACAACGCCTCACATCAATAAGGATGTTAGAGAGCACCTGTACACCAACAAACTTTGGACTTTAACATGCCACAGCAAAAGGCATGATAAATGAATAACTGTAGTAATGCTATCGAAAGCGTTTTTATTGGTATTGAGCAATTAGTAATGAAAAACATAAACGTACCCGTAACACAATATAGTGTTGACGGGCTATTTGTATTGGAGAATACAGTATATGGCAAAAAACCCAAAATTTAAGATCACACCTATAGGCGGATTGGGAGAAATCGGCAAGAACATGACCCTATTCGAAATGAATGGCGACGGGTTCTTGATTGACTGCGGCATTATGTTCCCTGCGAACGATATGCACGGTGTCGATTACATTATCCCAGACTTCCGTTGGTTAGAAGAACGTACCGACCTCCGTTTACATGGGATTTGTTATACCCACGGTCACGAAGATCACATCGGCGCAGTTCAACATATCGTCCAATCATTCCCGAACTTACCCCTTTATGCAACACCCCTAACAACGGGTCTGCTTGAAGTGAAGCTCAAAAATGCGCGACTCCTTAAAGAAACAGAAATCCGCACCTTTGAAGCAGGCGACACAATTGAAGTTGGTCCTTTCCGACTCGAAAGTTTTCATGTTTGCCACAGTATCCCTGACTGCGTCGGTTTCGGTATCGAAACCCCATATGGTATTGTTGTGCATACAGGCGATTATAAGTTTGATAACACCCCCGTACATGGTAAAAAGACAGATTATGCCCGTCTTGCAAGTTTTGCACAGCGTGGCGTTGTCCTGCTTATGGGTGATAGTACCAATTCTGATAAAACAGGTTGGACACCATCCGAAGCCGTTATTGATGGCGCACTGGATAAAGTTTTCCGTAACGCTAAAGGGCGCATCATGGTTGCAACCTTTGCATCATTGTTATCTCGAGTTCAACAAGTAGTGAATGCCGCTAAGAATCATAACCGCAAGGTTTGCATCACTGGATATACCATGTCGGAATATGCGAAGATTGCTCGCAAATTGGGCTATCTGGATGTTGATGATGATATGTTAGTAGACATCGGACGCGCACAATCATTGCCAGCCCATAAGGTTGTATTTATGGTCACAGGCTCACAAGGTGAACCCTCAGCGGTATTGGGTAAATTAGCATCAGGTCGTCATCGTCAGTTAGATGTTGTCGATGGTGATACCATCATCTTATCGTCACATCCGATTCCCGGAAACGAAGAAATGGTCTATCGCACCATCAACCGTTTGATTGAACGTGGCGCAGATGTTATCTATGACCCAATCGAATCTGTCCATGTTTCAGGTCACGCACGACAAGAAGAAATGCGTCTAATGTTGAACCTGACACAGCCTAAAAATCTCATGCCTGTTCATGGTGAAATGCGTCATTTGCAATTACATGCAAAGCTCGCCAAAGAACATGGTCTAAAAGATGAAAATATCATACTCGCCGAAAATGGAACAACTGTTGAGTTAGACAACAAGGGGATTACCCTTGGCGAACGGCAACCTGGTGGATATGTATTTGTGGATGGTAGTGGCGTTGGCGATGTAGGTCGTGCAGTTATTCGTGACCGTGAAATTCTGGCTCGTGATGGATTTTTGCTGGTGAGTGTCAATGTTGACCATGCCACAGGAAAACTCATCGACCAACCCCGTATCGTATCACGTGGATTTATCTATCTTAAAGATGCTGAAGACTTCCTAGAACAAGTTCGAGAAAATGTCACAGTATTGATGAATAGTAACCGTAGTGCCAATGGCAATCGGCGCATCATGCTTGAGGATACCCTCAGTAAAATGATCTACAGCGAAACCAAACGTCGTCCAATGGTCTTTGGTATCGTCAACGAAGTTTAAAGACTCCGCAAAAAATGAAGAGGACAAGTAGTGAATTACCTGCCCTCTTCACACTTTCTAGCAATTTATAAACTAAAATCAGCTTCCATATATATCATCATTATATCCCCATGCATCTAGAGTTGGGGGTGTGATACCTTGTTGGCTCATCAGTGTAGCAATCTGTGATCGATGGTCGACACCATGATTAATCGCTTGTAGCAATACAATAATTACCTGAGCATCATATGTGCCATCATCAAGGTACAGAATTTGACGCACATCGGCTTGTTCCGACATAGCAATTAACTCTTTTCCAGATCGTTCCGCACGTCGTCGTAGTTCCTCAAAACCTGCGAATTCTGTGAACTCCTTCAATGTAGGAGTTGGCACAATACTCGTAAAGTTAAAGTGTCGTGAATAGCCTTCTTCAGATGCAAATAAGTGCATCAGAGTTACGCGAATACTACCGTAAATCCCTTCTGTAGTTGCGTCCAATTGCTCGTCTGTTAATTGTGAGCAAGCATCAAGCATTTTTATATTTGCCCAAAGATTATGGTGAAAAAATTCAGAAAGTCCTGTTGTTGTACTCATAGGTATGATCTCCTAATATCCATTCAATCGTAAAATACATGTAGGAAAGTGATGAGTTAGAAAGCAAGGCTGAATTGTTTTGTACAACAATAATTTCAAGTATGAAGATCAAGCAATATACGGGGATAGAAGGGAAATTATCAATCCACTTTTTAGAGACCCAAGCCTGATACCTATTGCCGTATAATTTATACTTACTCTCACCATCACAAACTCGCTCTATCTTCAACTATTGTTTATAGATAGAGTCAAAACTATCGCACATTCATAGTATCGTACACAAAATAATGCTGTGTTACTCCTCAAAGAAATTCACACATGCGATAAAATTAGAATGTTAGTTTGTCCTACTGTTAGAGTAGAAACAAGTTGGTGTTAATAAGTTGGCATTGCCATAGGTTTCAAGCCTTACAAAGAATGTGGATACTTCTTCAAGAATACCGATAGCAGGAGATTCCGTCAAGGAATTGGCATATCAAATATGAGATATGGACAGATCCGATATATTACTGTCTGTCCACAAATCATGGTAATCTATTTTGCTACTAAGATTGCTACCTTTGTATCCCATTGTGCCGGATCGGGGTCATCATCAGGTCCATCAAGAAGGTATTCAATACGTGACCGAAACGCATGACCCTTTTCAGTATCCCACGCATCCCATTCAATACCTTCTTGTTTCGCCCATTCAATCAATTTTCTATTTCCATCTATACCTTTGGTCACATCTTTATAAATCAATGATGCATACTGTCCTGCAGGGATCACACCCGCTGATACACGTTCATCACCTTTAATAGCCTCAGCAACTAGCACCCCAATTTCAATATCCAATTCTCTTTCCATATCAATGACATGATAGCGGACAATCGGCGGACCTGACGACTCTATATCACGTTGCCCTAACCAACCAAATATCTCATCAATTAATTGCGGGATAACATTGGATAAATCTTGCATTGGAACTTGTGTACGAATACCTGCATAATGTTGCTCTTCAAAGTTCTCAATCTTAGGATCGTAAGTCATAAAATTATCTCCTCATTACTAAAGCGAACAATCACTAAACCATGTATATAGTATTCACATGTAGAGAGATTGTCTTGAATAAAATGGCAAGTTACTAATATTCCACTTTATGAAAAACTTCGGCAGGCGTATATCCGATAAATTGCTTAAATGATCTTGTCAAATGCGGTTGATCAGAGTACCCAACTTGATGTACTGTATCAAGAATCGAAACCCCTTGTTGTAATAGTGACTTTGCAGTACGCGCCCGTTCAATTTGGCGAATATAGCTATGACTCAATCCGATAGACTGTAAAAAGTGATGCCGAACCGTACGTTGGGCGACATCTAAATACTCATCTTGCAAAACTGTCTTCACAACAGAATCACGAATCAGCAAATCTTCTTTTGCCAGTCTTTTAACAAATTCCTCGATGTTATCGTAATCAGGAAGTTCCCAAGCAGATCCATTTAGCCAGAACTTGTTACTCGTCGCTTCGGGCAAGGTAATATCTACATCCAACAGCGACTTTGCAGGGAAATCACACATAAATGTACCCATTTTAAATTTAATAAAGAGGAATTCTGCACCTTCGATATAGGTTGTAGAAGTCGCTTTAGTGAGAGGTCCAACAATTGAAATGTGACATCTATTATTTTGACGAGCTACAAGCATATACCAACGACCATTCGCAGGACAAATGGTAGCACCTGTTTGTTCGGCTATAACATGCTCGATGGTTTCTACATAAGGGGAGTCTGATAATCTTTCTTTATAACCCAGGCTCATCTGCTAATGGTCTTTCATCAATTAAAACAATGATTTGTGGATGATATTGAGCATATCGTCACCATCAGATTTTAGCACATTCATTCTAAATGGCAAGATTATAGGAGGCGATTTAATGATTGCATCGTTATTCAAAAATAATTTAGGCTAACTCTTTCTTTCGGGACGATGAAACAGATATACAGCTTTCACCAATTGTGACAAATCCACAGGCTTAACCATCACCGCATCAACACCTAGGGCGTTCTGTTCTTCGGTAGTTAAGCTGTTCACCGTCGCAATTATCACTTTAATCGACTGATACGCAGGTGTATCTCGTAAGAGTGTTAAAAATCCCTGCGACGTATCATTATTCCGTAGAAAATCAACAATCGCAACACGAGGAACATCCCCTGCTTCAAGTCTTGTTTGTGCCTCAGCATAAGAATCAGCTTCCAACACACTAAAGCCAAAGCCGGTCAATCCAGCACATAACATCTTACGAATGGATGGATTCGCGTCAATTACCAATACATCAGACACAAGTTAACTCCGTTTCTTCACTGAATCAGTATTGTATGCTACTATCCCTGCCCACGCCAATAACATCATCATGCAATATCATAAGTTTTATGTTGCCTAATTCCACAGATCCTTAATTTTTGAAATCGATATATAAGAAGTTTGGATTATAATAGAATTATAAAAAGTCAAATTAATAGAAATTGATCTATAATGACTCAAATAGACTTACTTATTAGTCTTTGTTGTTTCATTTAAAATTCTGCCTTGATCTAATTTACAGAACCACAATAAGAGGTTTCTATTATATGAACGGTGATCAAATTACAAAAGAAGAACTCCTCCAAGAGTTAACCCATTTACGTCAACATATTACCCAATTAGAAGCCTTAACAACCAAACAAGAGCAAATCATACAGACATTGCGTAAAAGTGAAGAACGCTACCAGCTTCTATTTAACAATAGCACTGTTGGTATTACCTACTTTGATACCAGTGGTAGATTTATCATATTAAATGATTATATCGCCAAGCAATTCGGTGGAGAACCACAGGACTTTATTGGTAAAACTTTGACTGAGGTATTACCTGATGGTGCCGATCTTCACCTAGAGCGATTCGCTAATGTCATCAGTACAGGCAAAGGTACAATTTTCGAAGAACAATTTGTTCTACCCATAGGAACTTTCTGGTATTCGTCTTATCTGCAACCGATAAAAGATAATACAAACGAGGTTATTGGTATACAAGTTATTTCCATCGACATCACAGCACGCAAACAAATGGAAGAACAACTCCACCATCAATCGACACTCATCGAAATGATCTCCGATGCTATTATCTCTACTGATATGAACTTTGTTATTCAAAGTTGGAATCCTGCCGCCGAAGCCATGTATGGATGGACATCCCAAGAAGCGATTGGGAAATCCATGGCAGAATTGGTACGCCCTGATTATACAAGCGAAAAACGTGAAGAAGTTATCTCTGGTTTTGCCAAAAACGGATATTATAGTGGCGAAGTGGTTCATCATCGCAAAGATGGTACCCACATTCATTTATGGGGCAGTGTCACCATGATCTATAATGATAACGGCGTTCCAATAGGAGCAGTAGCCGTCAATCGCGACATTACAGAACGCAAACATATAGAACATGCGTTACTGGAAAGTCAGCAGAATATGGCAGAAGCACAACGGATAGCACATATGGGTAGCTGGAATCTGAACATCTTAACTAATGAAATTTATTGGTCAGACGAGATGTATCGGATCTACGGTGTCGAAAAAGGTAACATATCAGAACTTGACATCATATACGAGCTCATCCATCCAGATGACTTAGAAATTTTCAAGAATGCAATAGATAGTGTATTTGCAGGTAATGTTCCAGAGTTTATAGAGTACCGAATCATTAAACCCGATGGTGAAATGCGTTTCATACGTGCAACTGCACAAACATATTACGATGAGTCTAGAACATTTATTAGAATGATTGGAACAACTCAAGACATCACCGAAAGCAAAGAACTAGAAGCTCTAGCAATAGAAAATGAACGTCTTAAAACACAATTTCAAAAGGAGCAAGAACAAAACGAACTAATTCAACGTATCATATCAACGCTTTCCCATGATATGAGAACACCACTTTCGATTATTACATTATCACGAGATATGCTGAGACGCTATTTCGATGAGCAAGATGAAGAAAGACGCAACGAGCTACTAGATACTATTCTATATCAAACTCAGTTTGCAACCCAACTATTAGAAGATACGGTACACATGGCACGGGGTCAGCATGGATTTAATCCTAAACCAGTCAATTTATCTATCTTGTGTCAAGTAAGTATTGATGAAGTTCGATTTGAAAAATCAATAAATCATCAATTAGAATTTAATAATATTGGTAAAGTTGAAATAGTCGCGGTAGACGAGACATTGGTGAGTCGCATTCTACTTAACTTATTATCAAACGCCCTCAAATATTCTCCAGATGGTGGTAAAATCCAATTAGAACTCAATGCTTATGAGCATGGAATTATCTTATGTGTCAGTGATCATGGTATAGGCATCCATAATGATGCGCTTCCCCATATTTTTGATCTACTCTATCGTGCTGATAATGTAGATGAAATTCAAGGAACAGGTTTAGGTTTAAGTATCGTAAAAGATTGTGTGGAACGACATCATGGGACAATTACGGTGGAAAGCGAGTTAGGTAAGGGAACTACATTTACAGTCTGTCTCCCTATATGAGTTTAGCTGCCACGCTATATACATTATCACGCAACACATTCTAACGGTTTACGTATAAATAAGAGATTGGTCGTTTATTCTTGGTATTTTGTAGTGTGTCTTGTATGATCCAACGTTGATGAATGGTAAACAATAAACTGAGTGATACTCATAGAATCGTTTCTATACTTCGTTTCTTTGCTTCTCTGGGTTAAACACGTCTACTATTAAAATTTTGAATAAGCTTCGACCACTTACTTATAGTGCAACTAATTGAACATAGGAGCCAACTTCATGACACACTCTGTCATCCGTGCAACCAATATCACCCGCGACCTCAAATTAGGAAGCCATACGATTCACGCCTTAAGTGGTGTAAATATGGAGATTTTTCAGAATGAAATGGTAGGCATTGTCGGACCGTCTGGCAGTGGGAAAAGTACCTTGCTTGGTATCATCGGAGGATTAGATAGCCCAACTAACGGGACAATAGAAATTGATGGGATCGACATCACCCGTATGAGTGAAGATAAGCTGACTGAAATCCGTAATGAAAAAATTGGATTTATCTTCCAATTCTTCAACCTCATTCCTACCCTAACTGCACTAGAAAATGTTGCCCTTCCGATTGAATTCGCCCAACATCGTCGCCATGATCCTAAAAAACGTGCGAAACAATTGCTTGATATGTTGGGATTAGGTGATCGTCTACACCATCGACCTAATGAACTAAGTGGAGGTCAGCAACAACGTGTAGCAATAGCACGTGCACTCGCCAATGATCCACCGATTTTGCTGGCAGATGAACCCTCTGGAAATCTAGATTCCAAATCTGGTGCAGCTGTTATGTCCGCATTAAATACCATTCGTGCAGAAAACGGAACAACTATTGTTCTCGTTACCCATGATCCAACACTTGCTAGCCGAATGGATCGTGTCCTCACACTTGTTGATGGACAGATTGCCAATGGACTTGTAACAACACCGTAAAATTGTAATTTCTTCACCTATAATATGTTACAATTAACTAAAATACGGTCACGGTAAGGTATCGACGATGAAAGCTGATTTTTCGCTCGACTATGATGTTTTAACAATGGAACGTCCCCATCAGGTTTATATGATGGCGCGTTTTGTTGGTAGTAGTTCCCCTGTTTCCCATAAACGTCGTCCCCTTAACCTTAGCTTAATTATTGACCGTAGTGGGTCAATGGCTGGTGCAAAAATTGACTATACTCGACAAGCCGCCCAATTCATGGTTCAAAATTTATCGCCTTTAGATTGCTTATCAGTGGTCTTATACAACGATCAAGTTGAAACCCTGATTGAACCGACATTAGTGGTTAACAAAGATGCAATTACTCAGAAAATTGAAAAGATTCGGATTAGTGGAACAACTAATTTAAGCGGTGGTTGGCTACAAGGATGCACCCATGTCGAACACAATTTCTCTGCTCAAAAACTCAATCGCGTCATATTAATGAGTGATGGGTTGGCTAATCGAGGCGTGACTGATCCCAATAAGCTAATTAGTATGGCTTCCAAGCGCTTTGCATTAGAAGATATTAGCACAACAACGATGGGACTTGGAACAGACTTCAATGAAGACCTCATGATAGCAATGGCAAACGCTGGAGGGGGTGCATTTTACTTTATCGAAAGTCCCGAAGCCGCTCCAACTATCTTTAATGAGGAATTACGTGGACTACTTAGTGTCGTTGGACAAAATCTAACCATCACACTGACAACCACTGATCATGTCTCTAAAATCAAGCAACTAAATGCCTATCCTGACTTTACCGATAAGAATGTTTTTTCATATCGGCTAGGCGACGTATATGGCGATGAAGAAAAAACCCTCATCTTAGAATTAAATATTCCAGCGCTACAAACCTTAGGTGAGACAGAAATTGCTACCCTCAAATTCGATTATGATGAACTGACAACCGATGGTGCAAGCCAACATCATACATGGCAAATGCCTGTCAACGTAAATGTTAAATCATCTGTAACCGATACTGTTGATAAAGACCCCGTCGTGACCGAAAATGTATTATTATTGAAAGCCGCTAATGCGCGTCGGGAAGCCATCAGAAGTGCCGATCACGGCAAATACAAAGAAGCAACAGAAGCCCTTCAAAAGGTTATTGCCGATATCGATAATGCGGGAATTGACAACGAACAAATTCAAGAAGAACGGTCTGCATTACAATCGCAAGCCAAGCAAATGGAAGAAGGTCCTGCATCATACGATAACTACAGTCGTAAAACAATGTCTACACAGGCGATGTATACCCTGACCAGCCGCCATGACGAAACAATGGTACTACGCCGCCGTGAAGTCATGCGCGAATTTGAAAAGCATGGTGTACCAATGGACGAAGATGGGAATGCTATTCTTCGCGCACCAGAACCTCCAAAATCCGTTAGACCTGATGTACCCAATCTACCCGACTCTGAAAGAAGTATTACACCCCCTACCCATGTAACCGTTGATGGTAGAACCATACGACTAATCTCGGACTTAGTCCGGATAGGTCGCTCCTCACATAATGAAATTCATTTGCAGAAAACCGGTGTTTCACGTTTTCACGCCCATCTTAAACGAGTAGATGATGGGTATATCATTGAAGACTTAGGCAGTACGAATGGAACGCTCCTTAATAATAGACCTATTTTAGGATCCATGAGGTTATCTGCTGGAGATGAGATTATGATTTGTAATGAGAAACTAATCTTTCATGCTGATGATGGAACGGTATAATTAGAGTATAGAATATTCAAACATTAGCAAGGAAATATGATGTCCCAAGAAACCCATGCCGTAGAAATTGCAGGTGTTAAGCGTGATCTCCGTCTATTTGAAGTTAAACCTGGTATCAAAATTGCCATTCTCAATATCCTTGGGGATACTGAATTTGTAAACGCTGCAAGTAAAGCACTTGCCAAGAAGCTCCAAGATAAAGCCATTGATATTATTGTAACTGCCGAAGCCAAATCAATTCCACTTGCACATATGCTCAGTACCGATATGAAACTCCCGTATGTTGTACTCCGCAAGACTCATAAACCATATATGGGAGATGCGCTCCAAAGCGAGACCCTCAGTATTACAACTGGCAAACCCCAAACCTTGTTCCTAGATGAAAAAGATCGCCAACAAGTTGATGGGAAACGCATCGTATTGCTGGATGATGTGATTTCTACAGGGAGTACTTTACAGGGGATGCGCTTGATTATGAATAAAGCAGGTGCAAATATCGTTGCAGAAGCCGCCATCTTCACTGAAGGAGATCGCGCACAATGGCATGGTATTATTGCGCTGGGCCATCTTCCCGTTTGGATTGATAACAAAAAGTAGTCTGTATTACAAAATCAAGTTATAATTTCAATCGTTAACGATTTAGCCATAACGTTGGAATATTATGCAATCACAAGCCTCACCACTATCAACTCTTGTCGCATTTATCATTGTAGGTGTACTCATTGTAGGTAGTGGTGCGCTATTGCTTTCATCACGCCCTGAGCCGGTTCAAATCACGATTCACCCTCCAATTCCAACAGCAACGCCTCAACCAACCGCGACACCATCGCCCATTCTCGTATATGTAACAGGTGAAGTCAATCAACCCGAAACCACAGTAGAAATCGCATATGGCAGTCGTGTAGTAGATGCTATTAACGCGGCTGATGGCTTTACAGATAACGCAGATAAAACGCTTGTCAATCTAGCAGGACTTTTACATGATGGTGATCAAGTTCATGTGCCAGCTATCATCAACGCAGACAACAATCTAGAACATGAAACCTTACCCACGCCATCCGGTGGTGTGGTGATCTATATCAACAGCGCAACCCTCGATGAGCTCGAAACTTTGCCCGGTGTCGGTCCTGCATTAGCACAACGTATCCTAGACTATCGAACCACAAACGGGTCATTTTCGCGCTTAGAAGACCTCGATAATGTATCAGGGATAGGTGAAGCAATGCTCAATAATTTACGCGATTTAATTTCATTTGATTAACGGATACGCGCACCAGAATCAGCATCAAAGAAAAAGACGCAATTCCAGTCAATCAAACAGTGTATCGTTTGCCCAACTTCGTATGATTCTTCGAGTCCGACTTTGATCTGCCAATGGCGTTTACGTAACCAAACATCCAACAGCAAAAATTTTTCTGCATAATAGGGCGTAACTTTGTCAATCACAGCGGGGATACCGCTATCATCAGTTACCAACATATGCTCAGGGCGTATCGCGGCAATCACTTCAGTATCATTTGGCAACGGACTGGGTAATTTCGCGTCCCCCATATAACTACCATCCCAATATCCATCAATAACCCTCCCCCAGAAAGTATTGATTGTTGGTGTGCCGATGAATTCTGCAACAAACAAATTATCGGGATCTTCATGTAATTCGCGATATGTTCCCATCTGTATAATACGCCCAGCATTGAGCACGATGATACGGTCTGCAATGCTCATCGCCTCAACTTGATCGTGTGTGACATAAACCAGCGTCACATCAAACTCATTAATGAGGCGTTTGAGTTCAATCCTTGCTTCTGTGCGGAATTTTGCATCAAGGTTTGCAAATGGCTCATCGAATAACAAGAGATTCAAGTCACGGGCAAAAGCTCTAGCGATAGATACCCGTTGCTTTTCTCCACCCGATAAATGCCGAGGGAATTTCCCCATCAGTCGTTCAATATCAAACCCCGTTATCTTTGCCACCATACTCACATGAGCGGGGACTTCATCTTCACGTTTACGTAAGCGCAAAAAGAATCCGACTGTCTTACGGCTTTCCCAGTGAGGTATCAGCACGTAATTCTGAAAGACCATACCGATTCCACGGTTTTCGATAAGAACATCATCAAGCGGTATACCGTTATGCATTACATATCCACCATCAGGCAATTCCAATCCAGCAATCAAGCGCAATAAGGTTGTCTTACCACAACCAGATGGACCGAGCAACACGACCGATTCACCTGATTCAATATGTAGATTAAAATTTTTAATTGCTAAAACTGGCGTTAATTTTTTATTTCCGTCATAAAAAGTCTTACTCACATTTTTGAGGGTTATCGTTGTCATCATCACTTACCCAAAGAATCAATATACTCCACAAGCATAACACAACAAGAACGTGCAAGCCGACAACTCGCATAAATGTTAATATGTAACTGATGGAAAATACTTGTGTTGTTGATATAATGAACAAACACAGAAACGAGTGTAATCTCTATTGCACTCGAAGAATGGAGACTTATTGTGAGTGATACAATCCAGCCAGATATGATTCCTGTAACAAGTTCTAAAGACTGGCAACCAGACCCTCAAAACCCACGTCGCCGTCCCCCGTGGATTCGTGTGAAAGCACCGAGTGGCGAAACTTACGAAAACGTCCGCAATTTGATGCGGAGTAAAACCTTACATACCGTTTGTGAAGAAGCCCAATGCCCGAATTTAGGTGAATGTTGGGGTTCAGGTACAGCAACATTTTTGATGATGGGTGATACCTGCACACGTAGTTGTGGTTTCTGTGATATTAAAACAGGTCGTCCAAATCCGCTAGATTGGGCAGAACCCAACCGCATCGCCCAAAGTGTTCGCGCAATGGGATTAAACCACGTTGTGATTACAAGCGTCAATCGGGATGATAGACCCGATGGTGGTGCACCGATTTTTGCAATGGTCATTCGTCGAATACGTCAACTCCAACCGGGATGCTCGATTGAAGTCCTGATCCCTGATTTTAAGGGGAGCGAGATGGCACTCAAAATCGTAATGGATGCCCAGCCCGAAATCTTGAACCATAATGTGGAAACTGTTCCGCGCCTATTTAAGAAGGTTCAACCTCAAGATAATTATGAATGGGCATTAGCAACACTCGAAAATGCCAAAAAGATGGATCCCTTAGTCTTGACCAAAAGCGGTATCATGCTGGGTCTTGGGGAAACCATGGATGAAGTGATCGAAACGATGAAAGCATTGGTCAATGTCGGCGTTGATATTCTGACCTTAGGGCAATATTTACAACCGAGTAAAAAACACCTGCCGATAGAACGCTATTATACACCTGAAGAATTCCAGCAACTGCATGATATTGGAATAGAATTAGGCTTTAAATGGGTCGAAAGCGGTCCATTGGTTCGCAGTAGTTATCACGCGGCAGAACAAGTACGCGAGCTATCGAAGCTAAATCATATCCGTCTGCACGAAGACCGAATCGCTTCCGAAGGTGCAGACTAATTTCTATAGTAAGCAAAAATCCCTGACATGTTAAATATCAGGGATTTCTTTTTTAATCGGTTAACACAGTAATTATTAAACTTAGTTTTCGATGACTTTATTATCAATCAATTGCTGCTGTACTTTTTGTCCGCGTGGGTTAAATGCGAAGTGTTGACCAAAAATCTCGAATTCCATATCGGTCATAGCACGACCCGCGCGGTTCTTCTCGATTGTCCATACCATCCAATTACGGAATTGCTTGGCATTGTAGGGGTTAAATGCCACGTGATCTTTTGCGAGGATCTGATACTTGTTATTCATGATAATCGCGATGTCAGATTCATAATCCAGCGCACTACTGCCACGCAAGTGATATAGATGAATACGCTTGCTCTTCAAGCCTTCACGATCAGCCGCAACAATTGACCAAACAGGCACATCGAGCGATAAGGCAATATCCTTAAGACCTTCAACAATAATCGTTACTTTATCGTTTTCATCACGTGGACGCTCTGGATGAACGGCAACTTTTTGCAGATAATCAACAAACAAGGTCACATTCCCACCAGTTGCATCCGCTAGCCGCGCAGTCATCTCTTTAATCGCACGCAAGTTTGTAACAGCAGGGCTTGCTTTAAGCATTATCAAACGGTCAGCATAACGTACCATCCGTCCCAGTGCAGGCGCAGTTTTGGGATGATCACGCAAAATCGCCTGTAATGAGCCAGCTGCATCGTCACGTCCCATAAATTTTTTCGCACGTTGAGCAACAATAATCTGGTACAAATCGCGCAACTTAACACCTGCCGCAATATCAACCTCAGGAGGATTCAGGCTTTCTAAGCACATTAAGCGGTGCATAAGATGTGTTTCAGTATGCTCATAAGACAGATAAAATGCATATTGATCAGGGCGCATCGCAATGTTACGAGCAATTTGTAATGTGGCAATCGTTTTACCAATACCTTGTGCCCCACCTAACAAAATGAGTTCGGTCTTACGCAACCCTCCACCGATATAACCATCCAATGGGTCAAATCCTGTCGGCATCGGCACATAATCAACCAAATCACCCTGCACAACCTTATCATTGGCTTCATTGATAACTTGCGTCAATGTCCGCGGAAGATGCGCGCCTCCCCGATTGCTATTCTGCCCCCTCGGAATACGCTCTTCGGGCTCTGGAGGTAGGTCAGGTTGTAAAGATTGAGGTGCAATAGGTGATGGTTGGACAGATTTTATTCCCTCTACGGGGGATGGTTTGGGATCAGGTAAATCATCCGTAAAACGTCGTGTTGACATGTGCTATCCTTATAGTTACACGCTCAAGCTATACTTACAATAATACTACATAAAGCACTATTATGGCACAATTTACCACTAAAGTACCAACCTAATTATAACAAAACTTAACATACATAATAGATATAGGCTGTCTGAAATCATAATAGAGTATAAGATAAGTCCATTTTCGATGATATTTCAAATTCAAAGGATTTTATCACTTGCATATAAATGTCCTATGATAGAATGAATATCAGAAGCAAAAGTCACAAACATGACAAGCATCTACCAGATTATGTGAATTTTTGCAAAATACTTGTGCAATCTAATATTTTGTATATGATTAAGTTAGTGTAATATAGCTATGGACTTTAAGGTCTACTTTCACTTAAATTTATGTAATACAGAACAAACCATACAACAAAATATAATAGTCTTATTCACAATATAAGTAGGGGTTTACATCGTGATACAAGAATTGGTTAATCTCGCCGACAAACGTGGCTACATTACTTATGAGGATGTTATCGAAGTATTAGACGACGATGGAGAAGATAGAATAGCCCTTCAACATCTCTTATTTGAATTAGACGCTCTTGGCATCGAACTCCGTAAAGATGCAGAAAATCTACATGATAAGGACATTGCAGAACCTTCTGATATTGATTTTGATAGTCGAGAATTAGTCCGCGATCCCTCAATTGCAGACATCAGCGCCATCTCCTCAGATGATCCTGTCGGTCTCTACTTCCGCCAAATGGCTCAAGAACCTCTTCTCACTGCTACTGATGAAATTGATTTAGCAAAACGTATTGAACGGGGATTACGTGCTCAGCAACGCCTCGAACAATCAGATGTAATGGAAAAAAGTGAGCGTTGGCGCAGACATCTCCGTCGATTGGTATACGATGGACAAGCTGCTCGTGAGCATCTGGGACGCGCAAATACCCGATTAGTGGTGAGCATCGCCAAACGCTACATGGGACAAGGACTCCCCTTCCCTGATCTGATTCAAGAGGGAAACGTAGGACTGATGCGCGCCGTTGATAAGTACGATTATTCACGTGGCAACCGCTTTAGCACCTATGCAACTTGGTGGATTCGACAAGCCATCACCCGCGCTCTCGCACAAAAAACCCGCACCATCCGCATCCCCCTCCATATGACAGAACGTATCCGCCAAATGTATCGCACAGCACAAGACCTTGAACAAACATTTGGTCGCCGTCCACAAGCAGACGAAATCGCCGCCGCGATGGATTTGCCAGAGGAAGCTGTTCGTTCTATGATGGATGCAAGCCAACATGCGATTGCATTAGAGCGACCTGTTGGTGAGGAAGGCGATAGCGAGTTTGGTGATTTCATTGAAGATCAAGAAACACCGAGCCCTGTTGATTCTGCAACCCAACATCTGCTCGAAGAAACCATTGAAGAAGTGCTTGCTGAATTAACCCCACGCCAAAGCCATATTTTGCGCTTGCGATTTGGACTTGGGGGTGGCGAACCACATACATTAGAAGAAATCGCCAACAAATTTGGTCTAAGCCGTGAACGTATCCGCCAGCTAGAAAAAGAAGCATTACGCCGTTTACGTCATCCACGCCTTGCCCATAACTTACGTGATTATTTGGGTTAAGCAATACTATACAATTCTAAAACTCAAAAGCTGGCTATACTATCATAGTCAGCTTTTTTTAATTATTTGCACAATTTAAGTGTGCTTCTGCGGGGTATTATCTTATGTCACGTCATTTTGAACACCTCTTAAGCCAGCGTACCAAAAGTATGCGTGGTAACGCGATTCGGGATATTCTTAAAGTTGTCTCCCAACCGGGAATGATTTCACTAGCAGGTGGTATCCCTGCTCCTGAGAGTTTTCCACTTGAGCAAATGTACACCATCAATGATACAGTGCTGGATAAATATGGCACAACCGCCCTTCAATACGACTTCACAGAAGGATTTACTCCATTGCGACACGCCCTAGTTGATTTTGTCGCGCAAAAAGGAATCCAGACCACATTTGATGATATTACAGTCTACAATGGCTCACAAAGTGTATTAGACCTTATTGGAAAAATACTCATTACACCCAACGATTTAGTTGCTTTAGAGTCTCCCAGCTATCTCGGTGCTATATCAGCATTCAACGCCTATGAACCAGATTATATTGCGATTGATACTGACGATGATGGTATTATCCCCGAATCACTTGAACAAGTTCTCAGCAAACATTCCATTAAGTTTATCTATATTGTGTCAACCTTTCAGAATCCGACAGGACGAACATTGACGCATAAGCGTCGTCAGCAAATGGCAGAAATCGTCAAACAACATGGCGTATTAGTTGTTGAAGATGATCCATATAGTGCATTGCGCTTTCGTGGTGAGCCCGTGCTACCGTTTTATACATATGCTCCAGAAAACACAATTTACGTCAGTACAGTATCAAAGACATTTGCTCCGGGTTTACGCGTTGGATTTTGCATCGCGCCACCGGTCATCCGCGAATGGTTATCAATCGCCAAACAAGGTGCAGACCTGCATACAAATACCTATGCACAAGCCCTTGCTTCGGAGTATTTAACAGGCGGTTATGCGGAAGAACAACTCCCTAAAATCATCAATCTCTATAAACCCCGTCAAGAAGCCATGTTAGACGCGATGGAACGTTACTTACCCAACACCTACCATTGGACAAAACCTGATGGCGGTATGTTTATCTGGGTAGAAGGACCTGATGGGGTTGATGCGGAACAACTCTACTGGAAAGCCGTTGAGCGAAAAATTGCGTTTGTACCCGGTAAATTCTTCTTTATTAATCCCGACCAAGGCTTGGGGACAATGCGCCTGAACTTTACCAAAATAGATGAAGAAACGATTGATCACGCTATTAAAATTCTAAGTGAAGTCATTCGAGATAATTCATAAATCAATAATTAGGAGTTTGCCTTGAGTGAATTACCAACCATCCATTTTGAGTCAGAAAAATTATTTGAAACATGGCTCGAAAATAATTACGACTCATCACAAGGATTATGGTTGAAGATTGCAAAAAAAGATTCGCAATATACATCAGTGTCTTACCAAGAAGCACTAGAAGTTGCCCTATGTTTTGGGTGGATTGATAGTCAAAAGAAAAAGTTTGATGATGATTTCTGGATACAAAAATTCTCACCACGCCGAAAGAAAAGCATATGGTCACAGGTCAATCGTAACAAAGTAGCGGCATTGATCCAACAGGGTCGAATGCAACCATCAGGCTATGCGGAAGTTGAAAAGGCTAAAGCAGATGGTCGCTGGGAAAACGCCTATGCGTCACAAAGTAACATCCAAGTTCCTGATGATTTCCAATTAGAACTCGATAAAAATCCTGACGCACAAGTATTCTTTAATCAACTTAGCAGTACAAATCGCTACGCCTTTTTATATCGTATCACCACTGCAAAAAAAGACATTACACGCAAAAAATGGATTGATAAATCTATTGCCATGTTGAATGAGAACAAAAAATTTCACTAGAACGCATAGGGTACGAAACTAAGTTCGTACCCTTCTGATCGTCTTCATTAGATTATGCTGTGAACTTTCGGAATCCAATGTTGTTCATGAGCAAAAGCCATCAACCCCTCACGAAAATCAGGGTGTGAAATATTGACCAGCGCATGAACACGCTCGTTGATTGTACGTCCATAGAGGTCAGCTACGCCAAATTCAGTCGCAATATAATGAACATCATTGCGTGTTGTGGTCACCCCAGCACCCATTTTTAATGTTGGAACAATACGACTCAATGTGCCACCTTTAGCAGTACTCGGCAATGCGATAAATGTCATGCCATCCTTGCTTCGTGCCGCACCACGCACAAAGTCTAATTGTCCACCCACACCGGAATAAAAGCGTGTCCCAATGCTATCCGCGCACACCTGCCCTGTCAGATCAACTTCAATTGCAGAATTAATCGAAATCATACGGTCATTTTGGGCAATCACAAATGGATCATTGACATACTCCGTCGGGTGCATTTCAAATATCGGATTATCATGAATATAGGTATAGAGAGCTTTCGAACCAATCACAAAACCAGCTACAACTTTACCCGGATGAATCGACTTGCGTGAATTGGTAATAATACCTTTATTAATCATTTCCATCACACCGTCAGAAAACAACTCCGTGTGAATCCCAAGATTCTTGTGACCTTCTAAGTTACGCAAAACAGCATCAGGAATACCACCAATCCCCATTTGTAAAGTAGCAGCATCTGGAATCAATTCGGCAATATGTTGTGCGATCTTCTGTTGGGTTTCATCAGCAGGGGGTGCAATGACTTCTGGCAATTCATAATCCACATCAATAAAATAATCAATCTGATCAACATGAATAAAACTATCGCCCAATGTACGAGGCATATTCGGATTTACTTCGGCAATCACCAGCCCAGCCGATTCTGCCGCACTCTTGGTCACACCGACCTCTACACCGTATGAACAGTACCCATGCGGGTCTGGCGGACTGACTTGTAAGACAGCTATGTCTAATAGCAACCGTCCAGAACGGAACAAACCGGGAATTTCCGACAAGAAAATCGGTGTGAAATCTGCCAACCCATTATTTATCGGATTCCGAAGATTTGGCGCGATGAACAAACTATTGATACGAATATGTTCCGATATATCAGGCGTAATATATTCATCAGGGCCAAATCCCAATAATTGAACCACCTCGACTTCACGCAAATTTTCATGATGGGCTAACAAAGCTCTTAGGAATGCCTGTGGTGTTGAACAATTCCCTGTCAAAAAGATACGTTCACCTGAACGAACTTTTTCAGCGGCTGTTTGTGCAGAGATAATACGGTCTTGCCAAGTCATAATCTATCCTTCTGGCTCTACGTCGATTTACATCCATAGACTAACTGAAGCGTTTCAGTTGCCCTAGTGTCATATGACTTATTTCACATGATATTTAGCACTGTTATGCACAAATAATAATACGATAAAGTATAGATAACAAATACTTATTCAAAGGAGTGTCCTCTCATGTTAAAGCACATCTTAGTTCCACTGGATGGCTCGGCATTAGCAGAAAAGGCACTAGACTATGCGGTACAAATTATTGCCCCCAAACGTCGAATTACTTTGGTGTGCATTGTCGAAGTTCCTGATGTTGCCAGTACCATGCATCCATTGCCGTCCAATCTTATGATGGTTGAAAATAACCTTGCGTCCGCGAAAGATTATACAGATCGCATCGCCAATGCACTCAGGCAAGATCATCTACTACGCGTCAATGTCATCATCGAAGTAGGTAAACCTGCCAATGTGATTACAAAGATCGCAGAAACCGAATTTGTAGATGCTATTGTCATATCAACGCATGGGCGAACAGGTATGGAGCGGTTTATTTTTGGAAGTGTCACACAAAAAATATTAAATGCAATGCCATGTCCTGTATTTGTTATACCGGGTAAAGAAACCGTTAAATCTGCGGAAAAACAGCCATTTGGTCTAACACACCAAGTCCCTACATCCTCATAAATTAAAGGAGTGAGCAATGTTATCTCAAGTTTTAGTCACCTTAGATGGTTCACAATTAGCAGAGCGTGCGTTACCATATGCCAAGCAAATTGTTGCACCAACAGGCGAAATTGTCTTATTATCAGTTGTGGATATACCTGACTTTCCGATCTATACCGTCTATCCGATGGCAACAATCAATCCAGAACCAGACTATAGCACGGTCGTATCGGACTTACTCGCAAGCTCCAAAGAGTATTTAGAGGGGATTGCCAATAACATCCGTCTTTCCGGTATCCGTGTAAAAACCATTGTAAAATCAGGCGATCCAGCTACATGCATCATCGAAGAAGCTCAAGAACGCAATATCGATATGATCGTCATATGCACACATGGACGCTCTGGTATCAGCAAATGGTTATTCGGCAGCGTTACACAAAAAGTGATGAGTGCCATGCCATGCCCTGTTGTTGTCATACCGGGGATGGGCAAAAAAGCTAATAAAACTGAAACCAAAGTTGATGCTGTAGAAGCATAAATCACAGAATTACCCTTATTTTACCTCGAAGGGTGTGCGGAAGTACGCCCTTCTGAAAGTCTACGTTTCACAATTTCCACATTCGCGCTAAACTAACTAACATCGTTGAAAAACACTTGCAAAGGCATGATTAGCGTGATGCAATCACAATCAACTCTACGCTCACTTATCCCAACCTTATATCTACCCGCACTCGCAGTAAGTATTGGGAATGGATTACTTGTCCCAATTTTGCCATTATATGCGGCTGGATTTGAAATCAACTACGCACTGATTGGGTTGATACTTGCTGGCGAAGCATTAGGAACACTGATTGCAGATGTGCCAACGGGCATGATTCAAAAACGATTTGGCAATAAACAAGTCATGCTAATGGGATTGTTAATTTCCGCCATATCCACGCTGGCATTATTTTTCGTGCAATCTATCTGGATTGTGTTTCTCTTACGCCTGATCTCTGGATTTGGTAAAGCGATGTATAGCGTATCCATGTACATTTATATCGCAAATCATGTCGAGTTATTTCAACGTGGAAAAGCGATTGCATTCTTTGGTGGGACACACCGCTTAGGTGGATTTCTAGGTCCTGCCATTGGTGGATTTATTGCCGCCGCGTTTGGCATACGTGCCCCTTTTATCATATTTGCGGTATCAGGATTTGTTGCGTTTATCTTTGTTGCCCTCTATACCCAAAACGCAAAAGAACCAAAACATAAAAACGATTCACCTCAACATAGCCTGAATGTGATGCAAGTATTAAAATCGCACTATCGTATCCTCACATCGGCTGGCACTGCTCAACTTTTCGGGCAAATGATACGCGCAGGACGTGTCGTCATTATCCCACTTTTTGCCGCAGACTCACTCGGGCTGAGTATTGATCAAATTGGTTTCATTGTCAGTTTATCAGTTGCGGTTGACTTTAGTTTGTTTTTTGTATCAGGTTGGCTGATGGATAAATATGGACGCAAATTTGCGATTGTGCCTTGTTTTGGCATTCAGGCATTAGGCATGGCGATAGTTCCATTGACAGCCAGTTTTGGCGGATTGCTGTTTGCGGCTATTCTCATTGGTTTTGGCAATGGACTAGGCTCAGGTACAATGATGACACTTGGAGCAGATTTATCGCCCGATGATTCCCGCGGAGAATTCCTCGGTGTTTGGCGCCTAATCGGTGACCTTGGAGCGACAAGTGGACCACTTGTGGTGGGTGCAGTAGCAGATATACTTGTCCTGCAATCCGCGATATGGGTTATAGCAGGGTCAGGATTAGTCGCGGCAAGTATTTTCTTATTCTTTGTACCAGAAACACTCAAGCGCAAAAAACAGATACCCACCGCGATCTAATGCAGTCTAATCACTTTTAATTCAATCATATTACTTACACAATGTATGCTTGAATTACTAATATATTTTGCGTAACATCAGGTTTCAACTCATGCCTCGTCATCGAGTGGTGGTACAAGTTCGTGAATATTATTCTTTACGGCATAGGCAGCAGCTTCTGCACGGTTGGCAGCATTGATTTTAGATAATACACTACTGACATAATTGCGGACTGTGCCTTCACCCAAGTATAATTTAACCGCGATTTGGCGATTGGTTAAACCATTGGATACAAGTGCAAGTACTGCCATTTCTTGTGGTGTTAAATCAGAAAAAGCAGCTGCATTTTGAGCTTCATTTACTTTTCGCATTTCTGCAAAAACGCTGGCTGTCATAGCGGGGTCTAACATACCTTCACCACGGCTGACCCGTTCGACAGCTTGCACTAGTTCATTATTGCCAATGCGCTTAAGGACATAGCCAGATGCCCCTGCTTGGATTGCCGCCATCAGGAGTTCGTCTTCAGCATAAGAGGTTAACATAATTACCTTACAGCTGGTGACAGTTTGAGTGATCTGGCGACAAGCATCAATACCTGATAAGCCGGGCATACGAATGTCGAGAACAGCAACATCAGGTTGATGTGCTTGTGCTTGTTGAATTGCTTCTTCGCCTGTGCTGGCTTCAGCGATGACTCGAAAATGTCCCTGATGTTCGAGCAAGGCTTTTAGTCCTGCACGCACAACGGAGTGATCATCTGCAATTAAGATGCGTACTGTTTTCATCATGATGGTTGCTCACTATATTAGATGGATTTGATTGCGCCAATTTATCATACAAAATAATATTAGCTTATAATAGTCATGATACAAAGTGAGAGATGTCACCTTATGAATATGACAACCATCGTGCAACAACTTAATGAAATTAGTTCAGCTGTTATGTATGCGACCGAAGGCATTGATTTAGAAGATGTTCTCAAACGCATTGCTGAAGTATCTCGAAATCTTGTTCAATGCAAGTATGCAGCACTTGGCATTCCAGATAAAGATGGAGGATTAAAGTACTTCAAAGTCTCTGGTATTTCTGATGAAGACGCAGCAAAAATGGATCATTTACCACGTGGGCATGGTTTGATTCGTGCACCTATGCGTGAGCGTAAAGTGATACGATTACCCCGTATGCAAGATGATCCACGTTCGGTTGGCTTTCCAGAGCATCATCCACCAATGACTTCCCTACTAGGTGTCCCCATACAACTAGGAGAACAATTATTTGGTGTCCTCTATCTTAGTGATCGCATTGATGGTAAACCCTTCACCGATGAAGACCAACAACTCATTGAAACGATGGCAGGATATGCCGCTCTTACAATTGTTGGTGCAACATCTAACGAGCAACAAAGCCAGCTTAAGGTACTCGAAGAACGTGAGCGAATTGGGATGGAACTCCATGATGGTGTCATTCAATCGCTCTATGGGCTCGGTATGCAGGTTGATTTACTAAGAATTGATGATAACGTAAAATCCGATCAGCTCATCCCCATTATCGCGGGATTAGATACTGTTATCAGCGATATTCGACGTTATATCATGAAGTTACGAACCGTTGAAGGACAAGCAAAAACAATTCAAGAGTGCTTAGAAGACACGACCCAAAAATTGAATATGCCCGCTACAATTGATGTTCAAATCAACGGAACTAATCAAACACCACCTTTCCCGCCCGCTACATTTGAAAGTATTTGTCTCATTATCAATGAAGCACTCAGCAATGCTGTCCGCCATGCTCAAGCAACACAAATCATCATCACTGCTGATGTGACAGATAACAACTTTAATGTGATTATCCAAGACAATGGTAAAGGCTTCGACTTAGAGCAGACACAAGAATCAGGATTAGGATTAGCCAATATGCACCGACGGGCACGATTCTATGGTGGGATCGTCCAAGTCGATACATCTATTGGAAAAGGAACAACCCTAGAAATTACAATTCCGATCAAAAGCTTTTAATCCAGTAGACACTCTAATCATAATTATGTTATCGACAACAAAGTTATGGACATGTAATTTGTAATTGCATAACACTGTGACATTCGTAACCCGAATCCTAGTACCTTTGTTTTTAGTTATCGTTTTATCATTTCTGTAAACCGAAAGCAAAGATTATTGGAGGCTCAAATGTTTGAAAATATAATGGTTAAAGATTGGATGGTTGCTCCTGTAATTACCGTTGAAGCGTCATCTCCAATCAGTGCAGCGCACCATCTTATGAAAAATAACGGCATCCGTCGTTTGCCTGTCATCAATAATAACAAACTTGTCGGAATCGTGACGATTGGTGATGTTCGTGAAGCTAGCCCATCGGATGCAACCACCTTGAGCATATGGGAACTCAATTATCTATGGGCACAGCTAACTGCCGAAAAAATCATGACTCGTAATGTCATAACTGTGACCTCGAATACTCCAATTTTAGATGCGGCAGAAATCATGCTCGAGCAAAAAGTCAGTGGATTACCTGTAGTCGATGAGGGTAAATTAGTTGGAATGTTAACCGAATCCGATGTATTCCGTATGCTAATAAAATCACGACAACCCCAAGCAACCTAGTTTGATTGTACACAATAGAGTAATAAATGCCCCTGTATATGCAGGGGTTTTACAGTGTGGAGAAATACCATGAACGTAGTCGATGTTATGACCTCAGAACCAACCACTATCTCAGCAGAAGCCACTCTGCGAGATGCATTAAATTTGATGAATGAACATCATATTATGCACTTACCTGTCCTAAGTAAACGGAAACACCTTATCGGGATCATCAGTGACCGCGATTGTCGTCAAGCACTCAATTCACCCTACATTTTAAGGGAACGTTGGCAAGACGAAGAACTTCTCGATAAACTTGATGTACGGTCATTTATGACTGCTGCACCGATTATCGTCGAACCTGATGCACCTGCTACTGAAGCAACACGACTCATGCTGACACACACTATCGGATGTTTACCAGTGATGCGCGCAGAAACATTGGTCGGGATTATTACGCGCTCCGATATTTTAGTTGCATTTATGAAAATGAGTGAAAAAATCGACGCCTTGACACTACTCAATCAATCAATCGATCATATCGATTAACAATATACGCATTTTCTGACTGCGGTTTATCCTCTTGACCTTCCACTAACACTTGATATAGTTAACCACAATTCATTCGCTAAATAACCCTGTACGATAGAAAGCCATTGTGAAAAAACTCAATTATTTGACCGTGGATTGGTCACTCGATTATGCAAAATTATTCCCCAGCATCCAACCTGTGATTATCGAAATTGGCTTCGGTAATGCTGAGTATCTCATCCACTTGGCAGAAACTCGTCCCGACCACAATATCATTGGTTTTGAGATTTCTAGTCAGTCGATGACCAAAGCCGAGCAAAAAATCGAAACCCGTGGATTCACCCATGTTCGCCCGATTCATTCAACCGCAGAAACAGCGCTCGCCTATTTCATAGAGCCTGAATCGATACAAGAATTCCACATCAATTATCCTGATCCGTGGTTCAAGAAAAAACATGGTCGGCGCAGATTAATTAAGCGCGAAACAGTTGACATGCTCACAAGCCGTCTAGTTGTGGGTGGTAAACTCCTGCTTGCAACCGACATCGTTGCCTATGCAGAAATGGCGCACGAAATTTTAAGCAATACGGCAGGGTTAACCAATATGCTAGATTCGCCGTGGGTTGATGACCTTGAAGGACGTTTCCGTACCAAATATGAAATGAAAGGTTATCGGGAAGGTCGCCCCGGTCACTTCTTTATTTATCAACGTAATGAGACCCCAGTTATCCATAAACCTGTTATCAAGGAACTTGATATGCCTCATTTATTCTTATACTCTCCCTTGAATGCCGAGGAAATTGTCGCGCGATTTGAGCAAACACGCACCGAATCAAACGGGAATCATATCGGTATCTTGCAGGCTTTTGCTAATGCAAAAAACAACACTGCTGTATTTGAAGTTGTGGTCGAAGAATCCACAATCGACCAGCATACGCTACTGGTCATGTCTCCACGTGAAGGAGAAAATCAGTACATCGTCAAAATGAGTACCATCGGACATGCGCGCCCTACGTATGGGGTACATCGTGCTGTATATGCTGTTGGTGAATGGGTAGCAAGTTTACATGAGGATGCTAAAATCACAGCAACAAAACTACGCGATTAACGCAATTTTCTAACCCTAAATAATAGGCAATACGATAAAAATAAGGGCGAAACATCCTCGCCCTTTTATATGACTATTGATAGCGACTAATTACTACCGTGGTATTATGTCCACCGAACCCAAATGAATTACTTAGAACATGATCGATAGGGTGTGATTTGCCAATATTCGGCGTGTAATCAAGGTCACATTCAGGATCGGGATTATCCAAATTGGTCGTTGGTGGCACAAAGTTATCTTCAATGGCTTTGACTGCAAAAATCGCTTCGGCAGCGGCAGTTGCTCCAAGGATGTGGCCTGTCATAGATTTAGTTGAACTAATCGGAATATTATAGGCGTGTTCACCGAGGGCTAATTTTATGGCAAGCGTTTCGCTTGAATCATTAAGTTGCGTGCCTGTACCATGTGCATTGATATAATCAACATCTTGCGCTGTGATATTGGCTTCTTTCATCGCGCGGCGGATGGCTTCGGCGGCATCTTTACCGTCAGGATTTGGCGCGGTCACATGGAACGCATCGGAAGTATGACCATAACCCGTCAATTCAGCATAAATGGTTGCACCACGTTCCAGCGCATGATCGAGGTCTTCTAGTACGAGCAAACCCGCCCCTTCTGCCGCAACAAATCCACCACGTTCAGCATCAAATGGACGCGAGGCTCTTTCTGGTATATCTTCATCATGTGTCAGGACTTTCATATTATTAAAGCCACTAATCACTACAGGCATGATACAGGCTTCACTCCCACCAGCAATCATCACTTTGGCGCGCCCCAGACGAATCATATCTGCCGCATCACCGATGGCATTGTTACCCGTAGCACATGCCGCCGTAATATTGTAATTAGGTCCTTTTAATCCATGCGCCATCGAAACCCGTGCGCTGATACCATCATGTAACAACGACGGTACAATCACAGGGCTAACACCACGATGCCCTTTTTCGTCAAATCCTTTAAATGCCTCGACAACAGTCGTTATCGCACCAATGCCAGAGCCAATCACACAGCCAACATCATATTGATTCTCTTCTGTGATTTCGATATTGGCATGTTGTAGGGCTTCTTCCGCTGCGACCAGAGCCAACATTTGTGCCCTATCCATCCGTCGCATTTCACGCTTACCAAACTTGGCTTCCAAATCCAAATTTTTGACTTCACCTGCCACGCGGTTTTCGACTAAATCTGAGTCAAACAGGGTAATCCAGTCGATACCAGAATTACCTAGTTTGATGTTTTCCCATGATTCGTTGACCGTATTTCCTACGGGGCTCACCAGTCCCATTCCTGTGATAACTACACGTTTTTGTGCCATTGATTTTCTTTCTCAATTATCTGCTTGACAAATAAGACCGATCGGTCTTTTATTTCAATTATAATCTATTCGCTGATGTTTATAACCCTAAGTATAGAAGATCGTTACAAAGCAAAAGGGTCTCGTCAGAAACGAAACCCTTTTATCATAAAACGATGTAGGCTTTTTTGCGATAATAACTATGCAGAAATCCTCTTTGTAATAGGATATTGAATCTCTACCATCCAACCATCTCTATCGTTTTCATCTGTCAGATAAACTTCACGAGTTGGAAGAACAAGTTCATACTGATGGTTCTCCATCCACTTGCCCAAGGCACTATAGCTTCCTTGCCATGAGTCTTTTTGACCTTGTTCAATAGTTGTTGCGACGGTGTCATATCCCTCTAGGACTCTCACCGACATGGTACGTTCATCATCTAATGTGACACTAGCAATATCAAGATCACCGATTGAAATAGCGATTTCAACATCTAAATCTTCGGAACGAAATCCATCATGATGATAAAGTGTCATCCACTCTCCAGCAGATTCAATACCTTTGGTTTTGAGCATGACATAAATTTCATGCAATAAACCTTCAATTTGTGCCCCGTCTGCCAAGATTTGGCGTAAAGATAGCACTCGTTGAGACGTTAACGATTTAACAATCACTTCATAATTTGGCATTTGTCCCTCCTGCCGTATAAATTGGATACGAGTATCTAGACGCATGATCTGCTTATTTACGTCTAATAGGGTTTGTTGTAACTCTGCTTTTTTAATTGCAAGCATCATCTCGAGTTGTTGATCGGTTAAATCCCCCGCGACCACATCTTGTATCTGTTCAAGCGCGAGTCCCATCGCCTTCAATGCAAGAATAAGATTTACCCTCGGTAATTGTTCCAATGAGTAATAGCGATGTCCCGTAAACTTGTCTATGTGATCAGGTTCGAGTAAACCAATTTGATTATAAAAGCGCAATGTCTTGATAGATACTTGTGTAATACGTGAGAATTCACCGATTTTTAACATAACATGAGCTTTCAACTTTACCCTAATGTCGATTATCCAACCTCCACTAAGGGGAGATACAAGAGGCAATTTAAACGAAAAGGACAAACTTTATCAGAGTTTATCCTTTTTAGAAGCATTTGTGAAAATTATTAATGAATTGCGGCAACCTCACGCCACATAAAGACACGCTGACCATGCCCTTCAACATCATATGGTTCACCTTCAACTTGTAAACCCGATGCTTCATAAAAGCCAGCAACATCCAATCGTGCATTACACCAAAGATGTCCACCACCACGATGCGCGATATAATCTAGTATCATATCTAGCAGAGCTTTGCCATGACCTTCACCACGTACTGCCTCAATCGTTGCCATGCCACGCAACCGCCATGCGTTGGAAAGGTCTTTACGAGTCGCATCTTCTTGGAAAATGGAAGCAATGCCAACCAACTCGCCATTTTTAACTGCCCCCAAATGTAGTGCATCATCACTTTCGTCAAGCGGATAGATGGACTTTTCTTGGGGTTCATCAGGACGCATCACACTCATTCGCAATGGGACAGCCTGTGATGATGGGATGGATTTATAACTGGTATATTCAGGGCCAGCAACCGCAATCACCATTTCATCAGGCTTGAGGTAGGTCTGGGCGGCTTTGAGAATATCTTCTTTTGTGACATTGTAAATCGTATCTTTATAGTTGGCGAGATAATCTAAGCCAAGTTGATAACTTTCCATACCATGAATATTAGAAGATAATCCCTCGTTACTTTCAAGACGCAATGGCAATCGTCCAGAAAAGTAACTTTGATTATCAGCAATATCATCATCAGAGACCACTTCTGTAATCAGCCGCTCAATTTCTTCTAGAGAACTATCAATAGCCAACTCAACATTTTCAGGATTCACCCCTGCATTAATTGTCCATGAGTCAGGCCCATGTCCACCACCGACACGACTATAGGCATAATAAGCGAGTCCTTTTTCTTCCCGAACACTTTTGCCGATGCGTCCCATCATACCAAACTCGCCGAGAATACTGTTGGCTAATTGGGCAGGTACATAATCAGGTGCATAACGAGATGGACCGACGACGCCCATATTTATGTCAGATTGGGATTTACCTGCAACATACACAAATGTGCGTTTATTACCTGTAAATTCAGTAATATTTGGTGCATTGACTACAGGCGGTTGATCAGGGTTTTTCCAATCGCCAAATTTTTCATTGACCATCGCTACTGCATCATCCGCAGGAATAGCCCCAACAACGACCAAAATCATCCCCTGCGGACCATAATGTTGGGCATGGAACGCCTTGAGATCATCAACAGAGAAGTTTGGAATAGTAGCTTCTGTGCCATATGTCCCATAATGATAAGGATGACTATCAGGATAGAGTGCTTCACGTAGGGCCTTTCCCACACGATAACGTGTATCAAAGCTACTATATTGCAACCATGTCAATCGTTCACCACGTAGACGTTCAATGTGATCTGGTGGGAATATGGGGTTACGAAGGGCATCATTAGCAACATCAAGTAAGGTAGGTAAATCCTCAGCAAGTGCTTTACCCGAAACACCGACCTTATGAACATGGCAACGGATACCGACATCTGCACCAATATCTTCCATTGCACTATGGATTTGGTCAAAGTCTCGATGACTCGTGCCCATCATCACTGCATCAGCAACAAATGATGCTAGACCATTTTTCTCTGGGGATTCGTAAATACTTCCTGCTTGTAATGACCCCATAATATTCACGGATTTGACAGCAGGATTTTCGTATGCCAGTACAACAATACCGTTATCAAGTACAACACGGGTAATATTAGCAGATGACGGAAAGTTCGCTTGAGTGACTTGATTCATAACCATAATTACACCGCCTCTACTTCTGGATCGCTAGGCAGGAGAATACCAACGACTCGATTTTTCGGGACAAGATAACGATTCGCAACATCAAGCACATCTTTCACAGTCACACTTGCCAAACGTTCAACATAATTATCAAACCAATCTTCATCACCTAGAATAATCGACTTTGCTAGCCAATACGCTTGTTCAGTAACACTTTCGGTACTATATGCAAATGATGCTTTGGCTTGTTTTTTCGCTTTTTCAAGTTCAGCTTCGGTGATACCTTCGGTTTGAAGACGCTTAATAGCATCAAGCATAACTTTTTCTGCTTCTTCGATAGTCCGTCCTTCGCGCAAGGTAACGATAATGCTATATAGATAGGGGTCAATCGTTGGATTAATGCCCCCGCCAACACTTGCGGCAACTTCTGTTTTTACTAGTGCTTGATAGAGGCGACTAGTTTTATTATCACCAGCACCACTTGAGCCTGTGAAGATGTTGTCTAATATTTCGAGCTTTGCCCAATCTTCGTGCGTAGCAGATGGTATACGGTGACAAATTTCATAGAATGTTGTTCCGCCAGGGCGTTCTACTATTGTGCGCCGTTCACCTTGTTGTGGTGGTTCGGGACGGACAAATAAGGTTGGTTTCTCTCCTGCTGGAATACCCCCATAATATTCTTCGATTTTTGCCATCATCTCATCACTATCAAATGCACCTACACCAATGGCTATGGCATTGGATGGGCTGTAGTGATACCGATAATGATTGTAGAGGTCATCACGAGTCATCGTCCGCAAATCGGTTTCATCACCGAGGATTTCGTGATGATAACCATGTACTCGAAATGCTAAACCACGGACTTCTTCTTGTAACCAGAATGTAGGACGATTTTCTGCCCCTTGTCGCTCTGAGATAATCACGGTGCGCTCAGATTCCGTTTCTTCAGGGTCAAATTGAGCATTTATCATGCGGTCAGCTTCGGCACGCATGGCAATATCGATTTTGTCTGCTGGAAGAGTTTCATAATACATAGTGTAATCCATCGACGTAAACGCATTCCATTGTCCGCCAGCTCGATCAATCTCGCGATCTAGCATTCCCGCAGGAAATTGTTCTGTACCTTTAAACATCATATGTTCCACCCAATGAGAAACACCTGTTTTCCCTGTAGGCTCGTTCCGACTTCCAACTTTATACGCAACCCACCAGCTAATGACAGGAGCGGTATGAACTTCTTTTAAGATGACAGTTAAGCCATTGGCGAGGGTTCGTCTTGTTACCTTGCTCACATTAAAATCCTAATTTAACTAATTTGATGGTTAATTGCCCTAAGTGGACAGGTTAAATGCCGAATTATAGCATAAACCCATGTGGATTCTGAATCAGAAATGAATTAGAAATAGGCAATAATTGTCATTATATCAAGAAGCATTAAGGGACTTATTTACTATTAATTATTATATGCTTTATAATGTAGAATGAAATCAAGTTATTGTCACATGCAATAAATTAGATAGGTTAGTCAAATGATTCACAAAACAACTCGGAAATTTATCATATTATTCATCGTTTTTATGGTGACTAATGTTTTTGTAGTCACAGTATACAGTGCGGGTAATGCAACAACCGCTGAATGTCGGAATAATTCATCTGTTCTAGATTTTAGCAAAGCTCCAAAAGTGAAGAACACTGCAAACGGTATGCTGAAATTAGTCAATTGGGCACGGGAATATTGTAGTCTTCAGAAATTATCGATTGATAAAAAACTGAATAAGGCATCGAGGCGACATAGTCGGGACATGGCAAATCGTAACTACTTCGACCATAATGCTCTTGCTCCTGCTCCTAACGGAGTAAGTCCGTGGGATCGCGCGGCAAATGCTGGTACGTCTGCAGATGCTGAGAATATTGCGGCTGGTAATAAAAATGTCCGCAAAACATTCATTCAATGGTGGAAGTCAAACGGACATCGTACCAACATACTTGGAAGTCACACTAAAATGGGATTTGGATATAGCTACAGCGCATCGTCACAATATCGGCACTATAATACCCAGATGTTCAAGTAATGAACTAATGTAAATACAATAAGATATTGGAGAGGCTCACTATGAGTCTCTTTTTTTTGTCACAATTCAAGGTTCACAAAGGGTCAAAGCATAGTATAGAATAACATAATCATAGAAAGCAGGTCATATGAACCCAAATCGAATTGTCTCAGCAGGAACAACTGTAGTCATCAGTGACAATATTATACGTAAAGGGGAAGTCCTATTTCCTGAAGGCGCAGTCGGTGTGATTATCGAATCACCCGCAGATCATACCCATACGTATAAGATTCGTTTTCCTGATGGCATGGTATTAGCGATGAAGCGCGCAGAGTTTTCGATCCAGAAAATATTTCGACGGGAAGGCATGGAACGCGATGTCCTTAAAGACCGTGAATTATTTGAATATGTCATGTATCGCTGTGTAATTGGGTCACGTGCTTATGGGCTTGATCATGATGGCTCAGATATTGATTTGCGCGGAATTTATCTACCACCTGCCGATATGCACTGGTCACTGTATGGTGTGCCTGAGCAATTGGAACAAGGCGAAGAAGCTTATTGGGAATTGCAGAAATTTCTCAGGCTGGCATTAAAAGCCAATCCAAATATTTTAGAGTGTTTGAATACGCCGATGGTTGAGTATTCGACCCCGTTAGCCGATGAATTACGAGATATGCGAGATGTGTTTCTGACCAAGTTGGTCTATCAAACATACAATGGCTATGTGATGTCACAATTTCGCAAGTTGAAAAAGCACCGCGAGAAACATGGCACAATCAAATGGAAACATGCAATGCACTTGATTCGATTGTTGTTAGCTGGCATCACTGCGCTGAAAGACGGCTATATCCCTGTTGATGTTGGAGATTATCGTAATGATTTACTGGCGATTCGGCATGAGAAGCGTACTTGGCAGGAAGTGAATGCGTGGCGGTTAGAACTCCATCAGGAATTTGATGCGCTTTACCCTGTGACAACATTACCTGACCGACCCGATTATGAAGCCGTGAATGCCTTTCTAATCAAAGCACGGCGATCCATGTTATGAGGAGACCTATCAATGCAACATAAACAGCTTGTCAATAATCTGATTCAAGAACAACCCTACCCTCTGCTATTCACTGTGATTAGTGGCGCGCACTTATTTGGATTTCCGTCTCATGATTCAGATATTGATATTCGCGGCGTGCATATTTTGCCCTTAGAGAAAATGATAAGCCTCAAAACACCTAAGGTCACGATTCAGCTTGATCGTATTGTGGATGGTGTGGAACTTGATTTGACAACGCATGACATCAAGAAGTTTTTTGAATTGTTGCTTCATAAAAGTGGAAATGCGGTGGAACAAGTTTTTTCACCATTGGTGATGGAAACAACACCTGAACATGAAGAACTCAAAGCGATTGTACCGCAAACCTTGACAGTGCATCATGCCCATCATTACTTTGGGTTTTCTCAGCGTAAATGGAAGGACTTTCTGAATAAAAAGACGGCAAAGTCATTGTTATATGTTTATCGGGTATTGCTGACAGGCATTCATTTGATGGATACACATGAGGTGCAATCGAATATATTGATATTGAACGAGACCTATAAATTGCCTTTTATTGATGAGTTGATCGAGCGCAAGATGACCCATGCTGAAAAAGGCATTTTACCTGATGCTGATATGGCATTCTATGAGCGTGAATATCAGCAACTCACCCGACAATTAGAAGAAGCACGGGATGGTTCTTCACTGCCACAAAACCCCAACGGCAAAGAGGCACTGAGTGATTTACTGGTGCGGATTCGGCTAAGTCATCGTCAATGATAAAGTACAGGGGACATGACATCAATCACGTCCCCTGTATCATGCTTAATCGCTACCGCCTCCGCCAAACAAGTCAGCGAAAATCGGGTCAAGTTGCGTGGCGCATTCGTTGAAGCGTCCATAATAATCAGCTAATTCATCATCTGTGACCAATGAACCAACATCAATATCTCTTGTGGGTTCAACACAGGTAGTGTATTCATCAATCAATTGTTGTGATTGTGTAAGGGCATCATCTAAGTCATCATCATCAATAATGTAGCGATCAAAGGCGCGGAATATCCATTGTTGATAAAAGAAGGTTGACGGGTTACTAGCATTAAATGGAAATACGATAGTACTAGGATCATCAAGCACTGCATCAATCGTGGTGTATAGGTTATAAATATCGTCACCTTGTATTTGTGATGATTCGATTTGCGAGCGACGGGCTGGCATTCCATCAAACAAATCAGGATTTTCTGCGAGATACGTTAACCAACGGTAACAAGCATCCGCATAGGGGGTGTGTGCGCTGATAAACGCAGAACCAACTTCTAAAGTAATCGGGGCGTATTGTGTGCCACTTGGGAACAATGTCGCTTGGAAGCTATCCGTAACATTAT
>Ga0070728_10001363_pt1 | contig 37176 bp, 56 predicted proteins | sample tdDd471_FD_66723 | JGI IMG/M metagenome (GOLD analysis project Ga0070728, IMG submission 66723) | Marine sediment microbial communities from the Atlantic coast under amendment with organic carbon and nitrate - tdDd47.1 | ecosystem: Environmental > Aquatic > Marine > Coastal > Sediment | place...
GGTTTACGCGCCCGCAGGTTTGTATCGCTCCGATTCTAAGTGGCTCTTCCAGCCGCCGGACGCAAAGGTAACAATCAGCGTTCGCGGAGACGGCAAGCTGGCCGGCGGTAAACTTAACGAGCAGGAACAGGTCGAGGGCACCACGTGCTTTGACTTCACCGCTGTTACCGGCGACAACTGCATCGAGCTCGACGGCACAACAAACCAGTGCTTTGCTCATCGCTTCGAGGGCTTCAGCATTTTTGCCAACACGACGGCCGCGGGCTTCCGGGCTGTGGATTGCTCCGACACGTTCTTGAGCAGCATTGGCATTAGTAACCTGGGCTCGGGTAATGGATTTGAGTTCGACGACTACTTCGGCTTCCGTCATGAATTCTTGAACGCTGCGGGCACTAACTACCGCGGCAACGGAACAGTCACCGATGGCAGTGTCGGCTACAAACACGAGTTCACCGACATTAGCGGCGGTCTTCATCACTGGTACAAGTGCGAAACAAACGGCTTCGATTTTGGCTACCAGATTGGATCCCCGTTCGATGCTGCCCGGCTGCGCTACACTCGAAACTACAGGATCGAGCAGTGCGAACCGCATTACTGCCGGACCGGTTATTGGTTCCGTCACGGTCTCGTTGATCTGGACCTTGAAACCCCGTTTCTGGAGCAAAACAACCCGGACAGCACCGGTGCTACCGGTCGCCACACGGACATCCTGGTAACGGACAGTGCTTTCATGTCCTACGAGTCTGTCACGGTAAGTCGTGGCTTCCTGTATGGCACGCTGACCATAACCAGTGGCAACACGTCCAGCGGCGAGAACATCGGCGGCGGCGTCGAGGGCGCGACCATAACCGCAGGTGCGGCAACAGGAACAGACGACGAGAAACGCTTTGGCAACATCGTTGTTGACGGTTTGGTCTCTCGTCTCAATTGGGATGTGGTTATCGAGAAGCTCTCGAACACGCCTGGCGATGGCTCGATCCGCGTTAAGAGCCTGCTCAACGGCCGTAACAACTACGGCCACGGATCAGGCGCGGGCGCCCCGGTAAGCAATTCGCTTTTCGCAATACCGACCGACGAGGCGCAACACGGCGCGCTGTTCGTCGATAACCTGTCTGACTTCCAGCGTGCGCCATTCGTCGATGGTCTTGTATACGCGATGGACACCGGAACAGAGCTCGGCACCGAGCACATTAGCTCATTGCCATCAGCGGCGCTGTCTTACGAACCCTTCACTGTCGCGGCTAACATCGACTTTACCGATTCGCGCTATCTGCCAGATACCCTGGTGACGGATGTTGCAACAGGTAATACGCACACGATACTGCCGCCCACCAAGTGGGAAACGGCCGGGGGCAACAACCTGAAAATCTACCTGGCTCATTCCGGCGGCGGCAATACCGGTGATGTGTCGGTGTCAATGGCACAGAGCCCGATCGACTGGTCCGCTAAGGATTACGACATCGGCGAGCGCTGCTGGTCACCGGTGACAGGCAAGGCTTACGTGTGCACGCAGCCAGGCGCTACCGCGTCAGAACCGGACCACGCGTCAGGCGTTATCGTTAAGGCCGGCAACACGGCAGAGTTTCGCTGGACCGGTGACGCCCGCGACACGCTGAACGGTATTGCCGGGGGTGGGCCTGTCGTACTGCCCGCGACGCCCAGCGCTCTTAACCGCAAGCTCGAGCTTGTGCAGACAGGAAAGTATTCATGGCTGTTTCTGGAAACGTAAGCGTGAGCCTCGTAACCGTATCCGCTGTTGTTATTTCTGTTATGGCCTTCGCGGTAGACAGGTACAACATGGTTCCGGTTGTCCAGTACCAGCTGGACACTCACGTAGCAACCGCAGAGGGCGCTTTCGAGCGGGGAGCGCTTTCAACGGAAGCCCTGCGTTATGAATTGAGGATAGACCGGCTGGAGCAGCGCCGTGAAAAAGGCGAAGAGCTTAGCGAGCGAGAGAAGTTACAACTAGACCGTGCATACGAGCGGCTTGAACAAATCGAAGAAAAGTTGGCGGCCCCATAGCATGGTGACTAATAATGACAGAGGAAAAAACTGATGTTCGCGACCCTACCTTTGGCGTTGCAGGGCGGTTTGTTGTCGGCGGCATTGCTGCTGTTGTTGTGGGCAGTATCACCACCTCATTTTTGGACAGACCGGAGCAACTCAGGCAAGAGGGCAACAGCAAATCACTTGAGCGACACGAAGAACAGCAACGAGACATCGCTGCGCTCCGAAGAGAGCTCACAGACGCTAGAGATGAGATTGCAAAACTGCGAGACACGCTTGGCGCGGATGCAGTTGAGCTTGCCAACGTCAATGGCCGAATCGACGTTATGGAAGCGAAAGAGGCCGAACGGTGGCGAGAGGTTAGTGCCTCCCTAGCACGGTTAGAGAAGCAGATCGGCGGTGTGGTTGGCTATCTGACCGAAGAAGAGCGCGTAAGGAAACTGGCGGGAAGTAATGCACGTTAAGCAGTACAGGTGGAACAGCAGGACGGATGCAACGCTGAGCGTTGTCATTGCTGGTTCCGTTCGCCTGAACCTGATCGAGCGGCCGTGGATCGAGGGCACGTATCCCGGCGGTAAACCGTTTGAGTCTTGCATCCCTTCCGGACAGTATGAGATAGAGCCCTTCGAACGCCCGAACGGCGACAACGTGATACGCCTGGTGAACGAGGGCCTCGGCGTTTATCGCGACCAGGTCGACCTGCCAGGTCCGGGCCAGGGGCGCTATCTGATACTATGGCACAAGGGCAATTGGGCAAAGGATGTCGTCGGTTGCGGCGCACCGGGTACGGGCCTGGCCTGGGACGAGGCCGGCAACCCGATGGTGACATCAAGCAAGTCTGCCATGAATCAGCTGATGCTGGAGCTCGGCGACAGCTACCACACGCTGGAGATAATCGAGCTGTGAGCGAAGAGTGGAAAACGAAGTTTCGTAGCAGGAAGTGGGCGCTGACGTGCGGAATCTTCGCGGTGTCGTCTGTTGGCCTGGCCGCAGGCAAGCTGAGTGGCGCAGAGTTCTCTGGTGTAATGTCCGTTCTTTCGGTCGCCTACAATTGGGCAAACGTTAAGGACGCCTCATCATGAGCCCGAAGGTTTACATAGCAGCGGGATTGCTTGCAGTAGCCTTTATCGCCGGCTGGACAGCCAACGACTGGCGATGGTCCGCCAAGTATACCGAGCTCGAGCGCGACATCAGCACCGCCAGGGCCGACGGCGAAGAGGCCGCTCGCAAGCGCCTGCAGGCCGCGTACGAGAAACGGGAGCAGGAACACGAGCGGGCCATTAAACGTGAGAGGGCTGCTGTTACCGCGCAACAGGAGCGCGCAAGGGACCTGGAGAGACGACGTGCAAACATCGAGAGCAAGTATCGGGAAGCGCTTACTGAGCCTGACTGCGCCGCTTGGGATTCTATGCCTATCGCTTGTCCTGTCGGCGTGCATCCCGAGCTTAACGAAGCCGGACCCGGAAGTGATCGAGATTCCGGGAGCGATCCAATGGCGCGAAGTGCCAGCGGAGCTGACGTCTCCCTGCGTGATTATTATTCGACGGCCGACAACCAACGGCCAGATGAAGGGGCAATGGGACCGACTGCAGGCCGCGCTGGTCGCTTGCGATGGTAAAGTTACAGGTATAAGGGAATTAACCGAGGGCGAAGACAATGCCGAGAATTAACACGACAGGACAAGTAACGAAGGGCACACCGGGTTTTCAAATACTCGGCGTTGCTGGTAAGCGCCGGCTTCTCTTCGGTGAGGGCACGCTGCCCACCACACTGAAGGTGCAGTACGTGCAGGACGACGGATCGCTGAGCGACCTGGAAGACGGCGAGGTCACCGCACTGCCGTCGTCAATGGTTGTTGATTGTGACAACGAGCTGCAGATCGAGGTCACCGGCGGAAGCCCCGACTTCGTCATGACACCGGGCGGCGTTTCGAACAACCGATGAGTGTTATCGGGCCAGTCGTCGGTAAGGTTGTTGCTGGTGTCGCCGGGGCGCCGGCCACCAGCGCGCTTTCTTTTTCGGGCGGCGCTAACCCAACGTACATCGACACGCTGTACGTGCCGGACCGGACAAATCCAGGCCGCATCGAAGCGGACCTGACACCGACCGCGCTTGGCACGCTGCAGTATCCTATCGACCAGCTCGCCGGCGCAGGATCGGGCGGCGGTGTGGCTGTGCGCATAAACGCATCATCGCGGCCGCGCGGCTCGTGGTTCAACAGTAGCTACAATTCATCTGCGCTGATTTTCACTCAGGACCAGCAGGACACGGTTACACTTTCATGGCCGGGCGTTTCGCTTGGTGTTGCAGAGATAAACATTGTCGGGCAGTCGGCCGAGTCGGACGACCAGGGCTCCGGCACCTACGACGGCATACTTCGGATCGGCGCGCGCAACAACGCAGACACGCAAGGCTTCATAGGCGTGATACACGAGGTGCGCGTTTACGACGCCTACTCTGGCGGAACAATGATTCACCAATGGACCATCAACACAGGAAACTCGACGATACCCGACACCGGATCGCTGGCGAACGCGCCAGGGACCGTTGTGCTCGGTGACGGAGCATGGAGCTAATCATGGCAAGACTCGACAGCATTATCGAAAACCAGCTGGACCGCTCCGCGGCGATCCGTTCTTTCTCTCGCGAGGTCGGCTACATCGGCCTGGCGAACATGACGATCGGCAACGACAGCTATGTTCTCAACCTGGGCGGCGTGAGCTTCCAGGTGACAAAATCGGTCGACATGGTGGGCTTCACAACACCGGAAAATTGGGGCGCATCACACCCGATCATCACCACGTTGCCTGGCCATTCGCTCAAGGTTAATGATTACATCAGCGTGAGTAACGACAAGATGTGGGTGGGCGCTGTTCGCGGTGACGAGGTTGAGCTGTATAGCGGTCGGGCCGACTCGCGCCCGAACGGCACGTTTCCGATTCCGGCGGGCACGCAGATAAAATACTACCCCAACACGAGCGGGGCTCAGTACGTGATTCCGCTTTCGGCTCGCACCGATCAGGAAGCCTCGGAAGGCGACCAGGACTCGAACATCGACGACTGGTTCAAGCAGGAGTTTTCTATTATACGGCCGGACCTGAATTACATTGTTCGACCGTACGCGAGCGGAAACTGCGTGATAGTTAGTCGGCCGCACGTCGAAGGAAGGCCCGCGGCTATGAGCAGCTCGTTTGGCTCGATGGATGTTCAGGACCAGTTCGAAGTACAGTACAACACGGTACTCGAGCCTGAAGCCGGCAAGCCTGCAACCATGCGCTTGTGGCGCCGCTTCTCTGCGGATGAGGAAACTCGAGGCATCGCAGTTTTTCATGTGCCGTTCAACATCGAAGTTATCCAAAAAATGTGGATCACTCAAAGCACCGACACGTTCCGCGATTCGAGCTTGAGCATCGGAGAGCGGACGAACCCCGACACCTCGGTTGCTAAGGACATGATAATCATGAACGCGGGCACCTGGACGCTGACGGAAGGCTACAACGTCACGTACGACATCATGACCGAAGACGGCAAACCGGTTTACCTGTCTGCCAACTACCCGTCGGACAGTAGCGACTACCAAACCTATTGGGGCCCGGATAACCACCAGAAGCGGCCCTGGTTCCCTGGTCACGAGTACGACGGCCAGCTGGGCGACTGATCGTGGGCGTTGTCACGAAGGTTGTTGTTGAGCCGGTACTGATCCCAGCGCCGGCGCCGGACCAGACGCCACCGGTTGTCTCGCTTGACCCTGTCACCCAGGCGATAGACGAGGGCACCAACCTCACCCTGACCGCTGAGGCGTCGCCGAAAACCGGTCAGCGCTGGTACAAGAATGGCGTTGCAACGGAAGTCACAACGACCGACTACGTGATAACAAACGCGATGGCGAGCGACGCGGCAGATTATTACTGCCAGTTCACCAACAATGGCGTGAGCACGCCTTCGGCGGTAGCGACGCTGACGGTAAACCAGGCATCACCTTCGGTAACGCTCGAACCTCAATCCGGAACGCACACCGAGGGCGACAGCGTGACGCTGACCGCTGACGCTACCGGCGCCTTCTATCAGCAATGGTTCAAAGACGGTCAGCCAACGGCCAATCTTAACAAGTCGCTGGTACTTGACCCGATCGCGCTGTCGGACGACGCGGTGTATTTTTGCCGTTTCTATAACGAGAACCTGTCTCTGTACGACGACACGCAGCCGGCAACGATTACTGTAAGCGCGCTGGTCCAGTATGGCGAGCTTTCGATAACGAGCAGCACCAGCCCAGACCTGGCAGACGGCGCAATCTACACGCTGACAATGGATCGGGCCAACGGCGCCGACACTGACGTCACGGCCAGCTTTGTTGTTACCGGCCTCGTCACGTCGCCGCAAAACGGCCAGCTTGTTTGGACAGACACAAACGATGGCACGCGCCAGGCAAACATCACCATGCCTGACCTGAGCGGCGCCGGCGGGAGCGGAACAATAACGATCACCAGGGATAACGCCAACGTCGCTTTCGATCCGCCAACAGCAATCGCTATAACGGTTGAAGAGATAACCTACCCGTCCGGCCGGTTCACGATTGCCGATGCGCTGAACGGCATTCCAGCGGAAGTCTCAAGCGCTATTGTTGAGCCTATCGAGGCGGGCAGCCTAACCGCGCTTTCGGCGCGGCGAGACATCTCTGCGGGCGGTAGCACGGCTATCTCTGACAACGAGCACGTTCGCTTTCTTAGCGGCACACATAACAACGTGACGATCACGGCAGACAATGTGCTTATTGAGCTGGCAGACGGCGCGTACGTCCCGGTGCTTAACTTTCAGTTAAATGACATCTGCACGATACGTTGCGAAAACGACCGGCAGGGGCACATTGAAGTTCTTGGCCCAATCTCACGGCCTGCAACACTACCAAGCAACATCATTGTAGATGGCATCAGTTACGGCGGCAGCTCTACTGACAAGTGCAATTTTGAGTGGGACAGGGGCGCAATGATAAACAGTGTGTTTCGCGGCCCGAAGTCTGGTGGCTATGGCTCACAAGCAAACGATTTTATTTTTGCCAACAACGATGTGGACACCAGCGGCGGTGACGAATTTACCTGTCGGTTCATGGGGCTTGACCGCGCTGTGTTCCGGTTCAACCGCATTAAAAACGGCGGAACGCGCCATGCGTTGCGATACCACGGCTCTGATGCGGGCGGTGCGGACTTGGTTTATTCGGCGGACAATCAGCTTGAGGGAACGGCGGCCATGCAGATTTCTCCGCGTAACTCAAGCGCGACTATCTATCCAAACGAAATGAACCGCATCTGGCACGAAAACAACAGACACTACGAAGGGACTTCGCTGGCGGTTGTGACCTACGGCAAGTACGCATACAGTTCGCCGGATGCTGTTGAGCCGCCACAGCCGCCTGTAGGGCAGCCAGATGTTGGCGCAAAACCCGGCGCGCTGATTGGTGTTCGTGTCTATTGCCGCAACAACATCGACTACGCCGGCAGAACGTGGCCGACGGCAACCGACTGGCCGGAGTTTGCGACCCTTCCCGCTGCTTGGGACATCTCCGGAAACTCCAGTGTCGGCGGCAGCACACCGGCCCCGGCCTGGGATCACGAGACCTGGAAGCAGTACGCTTAACGGAAACGATGCACAGCCGCTAGAGCTTCTTCCTCGGACCGAACAACCGCGCAATTGCCGCCGCCGTCGAGGTGTTCAATCTGTGATGGCTGCAGCCGGTCGCGGCCGTCGGGATTCTTAACCTCGAGCGTGCCGATGATGTCGTTCTTTTTCACGAGCAAATCAACGGGCTCTTTTATCTTCCAGACTTTCCAGCCGGCCTTCTGCAGCGCCTTAATAATTGGCGATTCGTTTTTATCAGTCGAACGACGATAATGTGGCATCGAATACATTTCCCTTACCTGGCTGCCAACGATAACCGAAGCCGAGCTCTTCGCACCAGCTTTTGTCTCGAGTCGTTTTCAGGTCGTAGCAGACCTGGCACCAGATTTCTCTGCACTCGCAATAAAAGGGCCCTGGCGGCTGCTGGAGTTCTGGCTGTTTACCAGCGCAGCCAACCAGGGCAATTGCGCAAGCGACACTAGAACGGAATGTCGTCTTCAGGTCCATCGAAACCGGCCGGGGAACCGGCGCTATGACCAGGCGCTGCTTGCTCTCTTCCTGGAGCTTGGGTTGAGGAATTTTTGCTGTCGAGCATCTGCATCTCGTCAACGAGCAGCTCATGCCGATACATTTTTACCGGGTATTCTTTGTGCTGCCATGAGCTGAGCTGCCCGCGCCCGCGCAAATAAACCCGGCTCCCCTTGCGCAGGTAGTCACGGCAAATTTCAGCGAGCCTGTTAAACGCAACCGCGTTCACCCATTCGGTTTGCTCTTCCTTTCCGCGCTTCGTCGTGACGGCAACCGAAAACTTGCAAACTTCGGTGCCGCTGGGCGTTACCCGGAAATCTGGATCCGCGCCCAGGTTGCCAATCTTTATTTCTACATTTACTCCGGCCATGTTGTTTCCTTATAGCGTTAGACCCAGCCGCGACAGGTGCTGCTGGTATGTTGTTTCGAAGTCGAACACGCGCTGCCAGGCAGCGGCAACTTGCTCGGCCGTTGTTATCACAGTGTCGGGCTCATCCTCTTTCGTTTTGTATTTGCGGCCCTTCTTCACGATCTCCGGGAAAAAGTCGGCCAGGGTATAGCGCTTGATGAACAGCCGCAGGTGCTCCGGGTACGTCGCGTTGTAGCTCACGTAGTCGCACCAGTCGACTTCACCAACCATGACGTGCCAGGCCATTTGCCACAGGTACGCGTCGTCGTACGGCGCCTGCTTTACCAGGGTGATACCGTGGTTGTCCGCGTCCGGGCACTTCGCCTCAATACAGCCGTTGTAGAATCCCACAATGCCGTCGGGGCTGTCGCCGAGCAGGTCACTCCGGGAGCTGATCGAGAAACCGCCAGCGGACACGTGGCGGCCTGTATGCAGCACATAGGCCGCTATAGCCTCCGGCTCCATCTCGCGCCCATGACGCATCCAGAACGTTGTGGGGACATCCTTGTAGTCCGCTGTGGCAACCTCACGAACCAGCTGCCCCATGAGAGACAGCCGGCCCGCGGGAGTCGCGCGCGGGTTGATAATCACCTTCGCGCTGGTGCTGGTGACCCGGCCGATACGCTCGGCGAGCCATTCCCGGCTACCCTGCTCCATCAGCCGTGGCCTCTTGGCGCACCAGGTCCGTCAGCGTGCGCTTCAGGGAAGCGGCCTGCTTCAGGCTCAGGTCGTCCAGACGGGACAGGCCCCACTTCTTCTCGACGTACTGCAGGGCCCGCTCGTCGCCGTTGTCGATCTGGCGCACCAGGTCGCGGCACTCTTCGAGCTTGCTGCCGGCAGAGCCAGCCTCGTTCGCCAGGCGGTCCATTTCGGCCGTGAGCCCGTCGTCGTCGTCGCCAGGCACGCGTATGTTGAGCATGGTAACCAGGCCATAGCGACGCATGAACGTCAGTGCAGAGCCAAATGCGCGGCCGTCGTTCGTGGCCGGCAGCGGCATCTCTGACGTGACCATCGAGTCGGGCGAGCGCTGGCCATACTGGCCTGGGCTCATCTCAGCGCACGCGCTGCCCCCGTCGAGGTTGAACACCTCAACCACCAGGACCGCACCGCCGTCGGGCAGCATTTTTACCTGGTCGGTAGCACCGATGCCACAGCGGGACATCAGCGGCACAGCGGCTGCGTACACGTCGTCGATGTTGAAGTAGCTGTATTTGTACTTTCCGGTGTCGACTTCGCGCCCGCGCTCGATGCCTTCAAACTGCTCAGTGAAGAGCCAGATGCGCTCGCGAATTGTCATTTTTGCTGTGTACAGCATCAGGGCTTCCGCCTGGTCGACTTCGTCGACGTTGTTGTCTTCCGACATTTTTACTTCCCCTTCGGGTTACGTGAATGAGACCAGCAGTGCTGCCAGCCATGAAAAATAAGCGAGAGCGACGGCGGCCGGCAGCCGCCACGCATGTTTGTCCTTCCTGGTTTCGGGCAGGTTATAGCTCACAACGCGGCCCGACTTCTTTTCTCGCAAGCCAGGTCTGCCTGCTCGAGCTCTTCCTGCAGCGCGCGGCACCTGTCAATCCACTGGTCATAGTACCCGCGTCGGCGCCGATACCTGGCGTTTAGGTCGCTGTATGGTTCGTTGCCGTAAGCGGTTTTGTTGGCTATGTCCTCCGCAACATCCCGCGCGAGCTTTCGCCAGCGCTCCCGCTGCCGCCGGGACAGGACGAGCTCAGCGTTTATTACAGCTCTGTCTCTCATGATTCGTAATCCTCTATCAGCTCGACCGGAGCAAAGCCGTCGAACACCAGCCGCAGGCTAATAGTCATGCCCGAGCCTCGAACGGCGTGCTGAGCAGCTCGCAGACGAGCCGCGATCCGATTATCTTTCCATCCTGGGCAAACAGTCGGTAGCCGCCGGTTGCCTGCTTCACGATCTGGAAGCTGCCGGGGTAGATGGGCCACACGTCGTCGGCTATGTCTTCGCGCACCTTGCCGTACAGATACCAGAGCTTGTTGTTCTCGAAGCCACCCTTCATCCCGTCGGGCAGGCGGTACTCGTCGCCCGCGCGCGTCGTGCTGATGAAGAAATAGCCCTTGATGTTTTCCGGTTCCTGCGTGTTAACAAAATCGGTAAACACCTGGTCCAGAGTGAGCTCGCCTTCGAGCTTGGGTATGTATCCTTCTGACATTGTCAATCTCCAGTCAATGAGTCTTCGTGCGCGGCCAGGAAAATCTGGTCGATGGTTAAATCCGCCAGCTGGCGCTGGATGTCGTCGCCGCTGTCGCTGTCGGTGCGTTCGACGTGCTCGATGGTTGTGTCACTACCGGCGCCCGAGTAGCGCACAAAATACTCGACTCCGTCGATGGTTGTCTCGAGCGTTCTCATTCTTCATTCCCCGGCGTCAGCTGCTCCGTGAGCCACGAGCACTCCAGGTTGAGCCGCGCGGTGTAGGCCTTGCTGGCGTCGGAGTATTCTTTGTAGGCTTCCTTCACGCTCTTTTCGTAGCTGGCCCAGCCCATGCCGAGATTGTCTTCGGCCGCTGCCGCGGTGATGCCGATGAGCAAATGCTGCTTCACGTTTCGAACGCTTTCCAGTTTATCGAGAATCTCTGACATTACAGGCTCCAGGGGCGCAGGCCCTTTTCGGCGCGCTGCTTGTTGGTGTTGGCGATGTGGTCCGCGTAGCCATCCCACGAACCAGGGATGCTAATAACCGGCGCCGGCTTCGGCGGGTTATTGAAGCGAACAACCTCAACAATGTGCTTGCGGATAGCCGCAATCGCACGCTGCTCTTCGGTGTGGTTATAAATGCTTCCAGGCCCGTACTGGCGCTTGAGTGATGCGAGGGCTGCATCGAGGCGGGCTTTGCGTTCTTCGTTCATGTCAACTTCCGTATCTAAGTAGTCAATCTCTAACCACAGATTGTAGGGATTTCCCCGGAATTGTCAACACCCTTGTATCCCTTACGTGGTGCGGTCTCCAGGATTCGGCGCCACGGATAAGTGCGCCGGCGGGACGGACAAAAGCCTTGCACAATCCACCAATCCGTGGGATAATCTTTACATGGTCAGGGCGGTCCTGGCCTTCAGCAAAGGAAGTAGACATGAAAAAGAAAGCACGCTCCGGTAACTTCAGCGTTTTTCACGGCGGGAAGAATGACTGGATAGTACGCGACGATCGCAGCAATAAGATCGTGCGCAAATTTTCGCAATTCAACCATGCCTGGTCCGAAGCATTGCGCCAGACGAAAATCGAGTCGCTGTGGGATGATCGCGTCGCTGAGCTCGAAGAGCAGGGCTGCACGCGCTCCGATGCGCAGGCCGTGGCCGACGCAGAGCTGGGCCTGTAGTGCTGCACTACTATGGGTGCCCGAATTGCCACGGCGAAGGCCTGGAATAATTTACCGAAAGTTGTTGCATTACCCACGGATTCGTGGGACAATTACTCATCGGTTGGGGAGACCAGCCACAAACAAACAGGAGATTGACAATGAGTAACTGGTTAAAACTGAGAAGGGCGATTGAAAACAAGGACAGCGAAGCGTGCAGGGAGCTGGTTGCCGAGCTTGGCGACGCCCGTGTTGCGTCGATGGTTAGGCGGAACGGGCACTCGTTCCTGGATGTGGCCGAGCTTCTCGGCCGGCAGCTGGACGCATAGGAGATAGACATGGGTATACAAGCCAACAACGGGGTAGACCTGGTGGTCGCCAATCACGGCTCGATCATCCAGCTGATACCGGTGAGCGAGGCCGGCCAGGAATGGATCGACGAGTATGTCGACGTGCCCGACTGGTGCAGCAATCGCTGCGTTGCTGTCGAGCCCCGGTTCGCCGGCGACATTATCGAAGGCGCCATGAATGATGGATTGGAGATTGACTCACAATGAACGGTTACAAGGTGTTTTTTGAAGGCCGAATGGCCGAGGTCCGGGCAAAGTCTATGTACGAAGCAGTGCTGCAGGCTCGGGAAATTTTTAAGCCGCGAAAGTCGAAGCGGCACCTGGTGTCGGCTGTCCTTTGTGAAGTCGGCGACCGCCAGGTCACGCACACGATGGCTGATTGAGTAATGAAAACGAGTCAACAGGTACTGCGAAACGCGCGAAAGCAAGGATGGAGCGATGCGGAAATGGCCAGCGCTGGAAAGGTTTCTGAGGAAACTGTACGGCGCACGCGCGTCGACGCAAGCAAACCACCGCGTGAAATGTCATACCGTGCGGTCACCGCAATTAAGCGGGCGGTTGACAGTGAGTGATGTACTGCAGGTTGTGGACGGCACCGCCAGGATGCGCGCGTTAAACCCTAACGCTGTATTCCTGGCCGGTGTTTACCTGACCGCCGATGAGGTGCGCGAGATGATAATGCAGGCGAAAGAGATTCGCGCAAACTTCGTTACTGAACACTGCGATCGGATAGTAGAGATCGAGCGCAGGCCTCGTGATTGCGACGCGAAAGTGTCGGCCGTTTGTCGGCCTGTTGACCTGAGAGATGTACTGGAGTAGAAATAGAAACGCCCCGCAACGGATGTTGACGAGGCGTACCGGTAAAGAGCTTGGCAGCGACCGGATGCACAGATTGTCCCCCAGGGGCCCACAACGTGCAACCCCGCTGTCAAACCCACTACCGCATTGGTCCCGGCTTCGTAGGGCCTGTACACAAAACGAGCGATGCAGGACAAAGCGGATTAACGGTCCCACCCCTGACTGCCGCGACGGTGATGCTGGTTCGCCAGTTGTCAAACGGAAGAATGAGTACGGTTGAATGGCCATCAGGCTATCACCGGAAAATGGGGAAACTTTAAGTTAAACATGGAGATAGACATGCAAATCCAGATAGGAAAGCGCTACATAGACGCCACCGGAAGAGAGCGGATAATCCACAGGTACGTAGAGCGCGAAGCCTCGGACGGCCGCGCGCTGGTCGCCTCGACCTGCGGTTACTGGTTCTTCCAGAACACAGGTGAGTTTTGCCTGACCACGCAGCAGGGAGAGGACCGCGTCAAGGATGGGTGGCAGCTCGTCAGCCTGGCCGAAGAGCCGGAAGCGAGCGACGACGACATAACCGTCGCGCTCTACCTGAAGCACGCGGGCAACGCGTCTTATTTTTATGCAGACGACAGCACCAGGGAGTGGGGCGCTGGCGACCGCAGCAAGTCGCAGGCCTTCCGTATCTACCGAGAGAACCCGGAGCTGCAATCGCGCATCAGGGCTGAGCACAACGAGCTGTGGTCCCTGGAGTCGGAGATACGCAGCTGGGACCGCAAGGTGCAACTGGAGAAGGGCAAGTGAGCAAGGGTAAAACATTACTCCCGGACCCGTACCCGCTATCGCCGAGCTTGCGCGCCTGGGCCGACATGGCTGTGCCAACGCTCGACGTTGACTACTACCACGACGAGTTTTGCGATCACTGGTACGGCAACGGAAAGCTGATGAAGAGCTGGGACGCCACATGGAAAAACTGGATGCGCCGCACGGACCGCGGGGCTGGGCCCGGCATGTTTGGACCTGACGACCGGTCCATCCAGCGCAAGCGCCCGAAGCCTGTGCCGCAGGGAGAGATGGACCTGCAGCCGCCGACACCGATAAGCCCGCACCAGGCATGGCGCGATTACCTATCGGGCATCGCAATGTCGAACGGAGTCTATGTTGGCAACGCACCAACGCAGGAAATTATCGACAAGCTCGAGGCTAACGGCATCGAGTACGACAACAGCAAGCGGCCATCTGCCGCAGGGAAGTAGACATGACCAGGAACGCACACATCCATAGCGGTAAGCATTCAGAGCTGCCAGCAGACGCGCAGAACGCGCTCCAGCACCTGGAGCTCGCGATCGACGCCTACACCAGGCGAGGCATAACAGCGGGGGTGATACGCGTTTACCCGCGCCAGTTTAACTCGCTGGCGGCGCAGGTGAACAAAGGCAAAACTGTCGGCGGGCTTCACGGCACGAAGACCGAGGACAGCCGGACCGGCAAGCTGAAGGTTAAGACCCTGAGCTACCGCGGCTTCGATCTCGAGGTGTACCAGCCATGAGCGTGCGCAGCACAAGTAGAGAATCGCACTTGCTCAACCGGGTTTCCGGGAAATACCCGAAGCAGGAAGGCAAGGTGCTGTCGGCGCTTATGCGCTACGGCGAGCAGGGAGCGAGCCGCCGGCAGCTGGCCAGGGATGCTGGGCTCGAGACATCGGCGGTGCCGCGGTCGATCCTTTCGCTGATAGAGAAAAATGTTGTCGAAGAATCCCGCAAAAAATACACCTGCCCTGTGACCGGCCGGACCGTTCGCCGGGTGCGCGTAAAACCAGGGATAAAGCCATGACTGACACAATAGAAGCGATACGGGTTGACTTTGAAGCGCACCGTGAAACAGCACGGCAAGCGAATGTAGAAATGCTGCCAGAGTTTCGGCGCGTGGAAGTGCTGCTTGACCTGCTGGATGAACAGCAAGCCCGCATAAAGGAACTGGAAGCCGAAAAAACAGATTTACTTGACGGGCTTAACGATACCGTTATGGAGCGCGACCGCGTACAAGGCAAACTGGATGCCCTGCGCGAAGGGGGAGACCATGAGTAACGACGAAAGAACTTATGGGATGGACGTTAATGCGGCTTCCTTGCGACTGGAGGCCGCACAGTTGGCCGCTTCACCATTCGCGCTGTACAAAACCCACATCAGTCGGGACGGCAATCAATGGTGTGTTCTGTATGGCGATAACTTACAGGACGGTGTTGCAGGCTTTGGCGATTCCCCTGCTCTGGCTGTGCTGGATTTCAATAATGCGTGGCATAGGAGCCACGCCGAACAGATAGCGGGAGGCGACCATGAGTAAAGCAGCGGAACGATTGCGGGAACTGGCTGACGAGTGCGAACAAGACATTCATGGCGCGTATGACCACGATGCCGCCCTACTCCGCGCCGTTGCCGATGTGATGGAGCAAGCAGGACAACTTTTCGACAAAGAATCAGACACCGATTATGCGAACGATGTACACAACGCGGCAGACATAGCCGAGCAAACAGCCGCAGGGGGTGAGTGATGACAATAAAAGTGACTTTTGAATGCAACGGATGTGATGCAAAAACAGACCCCGTTATTCTGAACCACGAATTTGTCAGCATTACCGGCAAGTCATACGGGTTTGGTTCACGGCAGTTTGAAAAGGCGCAGGATTTGGCACCGGATGGATGGTGCGTTGCTGACATTATCGGGTGTACTTACTGCCCTGACTGTTGTGCAGAGATTTGGCCGGCCGAGCAAATAGCCGCAGGGGGTGAGTGATGAGCAGAACGGTTTGCGAGCACAACAACCTCATAGAGGATGGTTGCCCTGAATGTGGCGATCGCATAGAGCCATCTGATTTTGGCAAGCGCCTGACGGATGCCCGTAAAAAGACTGGCCTCACGCTTCAAGCGGTTGCCGAGAAGATTGGCAGCAGCAAAAGCTACGTCTGGGAAATGGAGAACAAGCCGTTTTGTCGCCCGACAGTCGATAAGGCTCAGACCTTAGCGGCTGCGCTGGGCACAACTATCTACGCGCTAATCGGAGAGCCGGAGCCTGATGAGCTTTCTGCGCAGACGCGGGTCATGTTACGCCGCTATCTGGCCCTGTCCGAGAGCGGGAAAAAAACAGTTCGCGAACTTATAGACGTAATTAAGCTGAATGACAACTTGGAGCCGCCAGCCGAGCAAATAGCCGCAGGGGTGGGTGATGAGTAACTGCGCATGGTGCGGCGAACCCATAACAGAAGCAGACATACTGGCATCACAGGTTGTTATTGATTCGGACGGTGACGAGTTTCACTTTTTATGCAAGGCACTTGAACAGGATGAGATTCAGGAAGGGGCGGTAAAATGACCATTGACGAAACCATAGCCGCCATACAGGCGCGGCAAAACAAGCGGCAAACCGCCATAAACTCCGGTGCGCCTTATTCTCATTTCTTAGACACCGCGGCGCACAAAGACAACGCCGAATTGCTGCGCATCGTCACCCCGTTGCTGGCGGGCATGAAGGACATAGCGGGCGGCGACATTCATGTCACAGACTTGCGCCGCCGTGCGCGGACTGCCCTGCGGGAGATTGAGCAATGAGTGACAGGATGCCCGCCGATTGCTTCCAAGATTTAGACCGCGATGATGAGTGCGGGTGTTTTTACGAACCGTGCGATGACGATTGTGAGTGCAGTTGCCATACCGAGCAAATAGCCGCAGGTGGTGAGTGATGAGTGCGCAAACATGGGAAGGTGAAGCAGAAAACCCCGCTCACTGTAAATTCTGCGGCGTTCATAGGTCGCTTGTGCGTGAGGCGGGCGAATACTGCTGCGAACAACAGGGGCGAGAAATGACTGACATCGACAAACTGACTGACCTGCTGGAAGGCATTACGCCGCTGCCGTGGGCAATCAATAAGGATAAGGCGCTATTGGATTCTAACGGTTATTTCCTTCCTTTAGGTGATGCCGAAATTACCGCCATTGTTGCCGTAATGAATGCTGCGCCGGAACTGATTGCACGGGTGCAACGGGCAGAAGGTTACGGGACGCTAAACATTCCGGCAATGCTGGAAGAGCGCGACCAGCTACGGGAACGGGTGCGGGAGTTGGAAGCCGAGAACTGGGAGTTGGAAACCGAGAACAGGGAGTTGGAAACCGAGAAGGACGCGGAATACGAACGGCTACGCGCCGAACGGGATTACTGGAAGGAACTGGCGCTGCGCTATAACCGTGACCTTTCGCCGGACAGTTACGTCGCGCAAGGGGAAGTGAAATGAAGGGAACTATGGTAAAGGCTATAGGCGGCTGGAAGGCGGCCGACCCACAGACCGAGGAAGGGCTAAGGGCCTGGAAGATAGGCGACATTGTTAACGTGGACATGCGGGCCCCCAGGAACGCAGCCCATCACAGAAAGGCAATGGCGCTGCTTCAGGTGGTGTTCGATAACCAGGAAATCTACCCTACTTTCGACGCCCTGCTCACCGACATTAAGCTAAAATGCGGGCACTACGAAAAGCACATCAACTGGAAATTCAACAAGGCGACCGGCGAGTATGTCGACAGCGTTATGTACATGCCCAAGTCTATTAGCTTCGGCTCGATGGATCAGTCGGCATTCGGGGCTTTCTACGACAAGATGTACGACGTAATCCTGAATGACCTGCTGCCGGGCATCAATAAGCCAGAGCTCGAGCAAGCGGTGCTGGACTTCGAATCAAGGTGGGCAGCATGACCGCCCTGGTGGTGCTGTTCCTGTCCTGGGCCGTGCCCACGGAGAACGTCGACGGCACGCCGCTCGATCCGGGGCACATCGACGGCTACCAGGTATGGTGCCAGCCGGCGGACCGTGACGAGCCGTATCGACAGCTGGTGAAGACCCGCAGGCTGAGCTACGATCCAGGTATGGACCAGGGCGGGACCTGCTGCACGATACGCACGGTAGCGCTGTACCCTGGTGAAACGAGGCGAGAACCGGGCCCGGCAACTCCAGAGATTTGCGCACGGATCATGCGCGACCCGGAGCTGGAGCAATGAAGAGCGCGCTCAAGTCACCCACTAAGGCCGAGAGCCACCGCATCTCATGGATAAAAATGCACGGCTGCATTGCGTGCGCAAAGGATGGCAAGCACCGCTACGCTGACGCGCACCACATCCTGGATGGCGGCCGGCGGATCGGCCACGACCACACGATACCGCTGTGTGAATGGCACCACCGGGGCATAAACCTGTTTGACACGCTGACGGACAGCCAGGTCGAGGAACTGCTCGGGCCTCGGCTGACCAGCAAGCGCGCCTTCATCGACCGGTACGGAACAGAGCTCGAGCTTCTGGCCGAGATCGACGACCGTTACATGGAATCGCAGATTGAGCTAAACTAAGCCGGAACCTTAACCAGGGGCGAGACATGGCAGTCAACCGCGTTGCGTTCAAGGACCCGACACTCGATCGAAAGCTCGAGGGCGAAACCTTCACGCTCGACATGACATTTCTGGATAGCGGCACACCGACCGATCCGGGCACTTTCTACTACCGCGTCGACAGCTTGACTGACGGCACAACGGTTACCGACTGGACAACCGTGCCCACGTCCGATCCGCAGCATGCGCTCGTGGTGGTTCCGGCAAAGCTGAACAGCGAGCGCCGAGCAGAGGACCGCCGGCAGTTGGTGGTAGCAGGCCCGGACAAGACCATCATCGGCCGCTACGAGTGGATCGTAGAGAATCTGGTTGGCTATAACGTCGGGGATGTCATACCTTGATAGATACTGACGAGCTGCCGGTCCTGGATGAGGACAATCTGCCGTACAAGGCGCAACCAGACGGGCCCGCGATTCCTTCGCCGGCAACACACCGCAGCTATGGAACCATTACCGGCCGGGCGATTGTCCCTGCTGACCAGGCCCCCGGCATGACCAGAAACGAGCGCCGGCGCTACGCCAAGCTATACCGCAAAAAGTTTGGTAGGATTTAACTTCATTCAATCAAGGGGAATCACAGCAATGCTTGGCCTGACTATAGAGCTGTTGTTCAAATCCATACTACTCGCTGCCGTGTGTGTAATCACACTGCTGTCAGCAATGGCGTTCGTGCTGTGAGTAACCACGACCGATACGACATGGAAAAGTGCATGGAGCATTGCTGCCCGCCGGATAACTGCCGGCACCTGCATGTTGAAAAGACTCAGCATGTTGCAGACGTGCCCGACCCGGAAGGGCACATCCCAGGCGTGATAGGCGAAGAGCAGCTGGACATGCTGTCGGGGCAATCCGTAACACAGCTCGGCCAGCGCCTCACAGTGGCTCGTGACTATCCGCTCGAGGGAGAGCTGGCGCAGCGCATCCACGACGTGATAAACGAATACGCAGACGACCTGAGCCTGGTTGCCGTTGTTGGGATACTGCACATCGTTGCAAACCAGCGCCAGGTGGCCACAGAGGACGGCCCTGATGCGTAGCCGGCCGAGCTGGTGGATCAATAACCTGGACTACCTGTGGTGGGAAGGCGGTTGGGAAGGCGTGCTATGAGCGCAGTAACCGCGGCACTGGCTTCGCGCAAGAAGAAGAAAAATGGCAAGGCCATCGAGCCTGCAAACGTCAGCAAGCCGCCAGCACGCAAGCGCGGCCGGCCAAAGGAAGGTATCGACACCTTACCCACAGGATGGCAACAGCAAATCATCTCGCTGTACGCAGAGGGGGCGGACGACGTCGAGGTAAAGGCGCAGATTTACGTATGGCGCGGATCGTTCAGCAATAACCTGTGGGACCGCTGGCTGACAGAAGAGCAGGAATTTTCAGAAACCGTAAAGAAAGGGCGCGAGCTGAGCTTTGCCTGGTGGTCCGCTCACCTGCGCAAACAGTCTGTCGAGGGCAAGGGCAACGTCACGGCAACTATCTTCGCCATGAAGAATCGCTTCCCTGAGCACTACAAGGACCGCCACGAGGTAGCAGGCGTTGTCAAACACACTCATCAGCATAGAGCAGTATCGGAGCTTAATGCTCGGACTGCAGAGCTTATCGACGTCGGATCGAATCGAGCAGACAAGACACTACTGCCGAACTGACCTGTTCTACCTGCTTGCGGTCGTGTGCGGCCGTGACGACATGTGGAACCATCCCCACGTTGAATGGCTGATCGCGCGCTGCCGTGAGGTAGAGGCCGACCCGTTTAGCCGGCTGCACCTGTGGTCACGCGAGCACTACAAGTCGACCATTATCACCTTTGGGCAATCCATCCAGGACATACTGAGCTCGCACGGCGACGGACCGGACCCAAAGTGGCAGGGCCGCGAGGCGACAATCGGTATCTTCAGCTGTACCCGGCCGATCGCAAAGGGATTCCTTCGCCAGATCAGAATGGAGCTCGAGAGCAACGAGCTGCTGAAGTCTCTATTCCCTGACATCCTTTACGCGGAGCCCAAGCGCGAGGCGCCAAAGTGGTCAGAAGACGACGGGCTTATAGTGCGCCGGGCCAGGAACCCGAAAGAATCAACGCTTGAGGCCTGGGGCCTGGTTGACGGGCAGCCCACTTCTAAGCACTTCCTGATCCGCAACTACGACGACATCGTCACGCTCGAGTCGGTCCGCTCGCCACAGATGATTAAGAAAACGACCGAGTCGCTGGAGATGTCGTACAACCTGGGTGTGGATGGTGGCTACGAGCGATTCGCCGGCACGCGCTACCGGTTCAACGACACGTACAACACGATGATGAAGCGAGGCGTCGAGCCCGTTACATGGTCGTGCTATCCTGTCGACGACGACGGTAACCAGACGGGCGAACCATACCTGCAGACCCAAGAGTACCTTGACGACAAGCGACGCAAGATGGGCCCGTACGTATTCGCATGCCAAATGTTATTGAATCCCAAAGCTGACGAGGTCCAGGGCTTTAAGCAGGACTGGCTCAGGCACTACAAGCCCGTTCAGCTCGAAGCGAAGGGCAACATTTACATCATCATCGACCCGGCCAACGAGAAGTCGAAGCGCTCCGACTACACTGCGGGCTGGGTGATCGAGGCGTGTGAGGACCAGAAGCTGCGGGTGCGGGGGATGCTGCGAGACCGGCTTAACCTGGTAGAGCGCACCGATTGGCTGTTCGAGATGCACCGCAAGTACACGTCTATGGGCATGAAGCCAAACACGGTCGGCTACGAGAAGTACGGCATGCAGACCGACATCGAGCACATCGAGGACCGGCAGCAGCGGGAAGGCTACGTGTTCGACATCACGCCGCTCGGCGGGTCCATGAGCAAGTACGACCGGATACGCATGCTTATCCCGATTTTCAAAGAGGGTGACTTGATTCTGCCCACAGAGTATTATCGGGTGAATTATGAAGGGCGCCGGGAAGACCTGGTCGAGGTTTTCGTTGAAGAGGAATACCTTGCATTTCCCGTTCACGAGCACGAAGACATGCTAGATGGCCTGGCACGGACGCAGGACCCGGACATGGACATAGTATTTCCGAAACCGGTATCACCGATCGGTCAATCGCCGTTCCGGCCCACGCCGGCGCCAGGCGGTAACAGAGGGGATGTACTGTTTTGAAACCAGGCACCAGCACGACCAGCGCACGAGTGCTCCGCAAGAACGCAGAGCAATTCCCGGCAGCCAGCACTGACCACCAGGGCATCCTTGACGAGGCCCGATCCCGTTTTGAAGACGCATACACGCAGGACTACATCGAGCGTGAGAAGGTTGTCGACGACCTGGAGTTCGCATTCGATCCGGAAATGCAATGGGACCAGACCGTAAAGGACAACCGCGTCAATCGGCCGTGTTTCACGTACAACCGCATCGAGCCCGGCATCGACCAGATAGTCGGCGACCAACGCAAAACCCGCATGGGTATCAAGGTGTCGCCAAACGACAGCGGCGACCGGGGTACGGCTAAAACGCTCGGCGGCTTGATCCGCAACATCGAGAACATCAGCGACAGCGAGACCGTATACGACGAGCAGTTCGAAACCGCTGTTGGTGGCGGCTTTGGTGCTTTCCGCATTGTGAACGATTACAACAACTACGAATCCTTCGACCAGGACTGCTTTATCCGCGGTATCCGCAACCCTGCCATGCAGGTGTGGTTCGACCCTGCAGCCGAAGAGTGGCACAAGCAGGACGGCGACTACATGTTCTACACGCAGTGGATCAGTGAGGCCGACTTCGAGCGCAACTTCCCCGACTTTGCGCCGGCATCATGGCGCACAGTGAAGGAAGACCAATACTGGCGCCAGGGCAAGATGGTCAACGTCGCCGAGTATTACCGGAAGAAATGGCAGGACCGTAACTTGGTTCAGTTTCGTGATGGCCAGGTCTTTTGGATGGACGACATCGACACCATTGTCGAGCAGCTGCAGTCAGAACACGGCGAGATTGCCAACGAGCGCAAGGTGCGCACGTACACGATCGAGTGGTACAAGCTCAGCGCCTGGAACGTGCTAGAGGGCGCAGTCGAATACAACTGGCGCTTCTTCCCGATCGTGCCTGTGTGGGGCAAGCGCCGTGTACTCCGTAAGCGTGAGCAGTACAAGGGCATCACGCGCAACGCTCGCGACCCGCAGAAGAGCTACAACTACCAGCGCAGCTCGGTCGTCGAGGCAGCGCTGAACACGCCGAAGACGCCGTACCTGGTCACGTCAAAAATGATCGAAAACTTCAAGGGCATTTGGGACGACCTGACGAAAAAGAACATGCCGTACCTGCCATACGATCCAGACTCGAAGGTCCAGGGCGGTGCGCCGATACGACAAGACTTCCAGCAGCTGCCGGCCAGCATGCTCAGCTTGTCGCAGATGGATGCAGACGACATACGTGCGGTGACAGGCATACACGATCCGAGTCTTGGTGTTCAGCAGGGCCCGCAGCAGTCGGGCATGGCGATCAGCCAGGTGCAAGGCCAGGGCGAGACGGGCAGCTACCGCTTCGTCGACAACCTTTCGAAGTCGGTGCAGATGCTCGGCACAATCCTGGTCGACATCATCCCGACTATCTATGACACCGATCGCACGGTCCGCATTATCGGCGAGGATGGAGCAGAGGAATTTGTCGAGATTAACCACGTGACGGCGGACGGCCTGGTCAATGACCTGGGCGCCGGGAAGTATGACGTGGCCGTTTCGGTTGGCCCGACTCACCAGACGCAGCGCCAGGCAGCGGGAGAGTTTCTATCGACCGTTATTCCGAGCAGCCCGCTGCTTCAGGACCTGGCTATGGACATCGTGTTCAAGTACCAGGACATCCCAGGCGCTGAAGAAATACACGAGCGCTTGCGCCAGCACATGGTGAGCACCGGGCGCGTCCAGCCGGCGAACGAGGAAGAGCAGGCTTGGGTGCCGCAGGGCCCGACCGAAGAAGACAAGCTCATGGTTCGTGCCCAGCTCGCGGAGATCATGAAGACGGAAGCCGAAACCGAAGAGAAGCTCGCGAAGGTGGACCAGGTATTGGCGGACGCGTTCTACAAGCAAATGCAGGGCGAAGAGATCGCTACCGAAATCGACAGCGACGCCGCGCTCAGTGACATGCTAACCGGGCCAGCGCCCGAGCCAGCCCGACCAACAGCACCGCGCGGCATACCGGGCCTGCCGCCACCTAACAGGATGCAGTAATGGCTTCTCTGTCTGACTACGGATTCACCGACGAAGAGATACTCGCTATCGGCACCGGCAACGGGCTTGGCGGGCTCGAAAACAACCAGCGCGAACGCGCACGGCTTCCTTACTACGGCAGCCCGCAGGACATACCGGAAGAGACAACCCGACCCGGTCCGCGCGCATCGGTCGGTCGAGCGATCCGGAAGTTTTACGAGTTCATGGGCGCCAACGAGTTTGGTGCGCTGAGCCCCAGCGCGATTGCCGGTGGTGTGGACGTAGCAAACACGCTCGCTCGTGACGTGGGCGGCAACCTGGCGGGTGTTGGTGCAGGTCTCGGGCAGATGATGTCGTCGAACCTGACAGGCTCTACAGTCGAAGATGCCAACAACACGCGCAAACGGATTCACGCGGGCATTTCACGTGACCCAGCAACAACGTCAGGCCGCAATGCTCTCGCCAACATGGGCGCAGCCATGCAGCCGGTTGTCGAGCCTATCGCCGCGGGCTTTAATGCCGCGACCGAGGGCATGGACGTGCCGTCAAAGGAAATGCTCGGCGCATCATTGATTGCCGGCATGGACCTAATGACAGGCGGACGCGGCCGAGCTGGCGCTGTTGTGCCTGACGCCGCGGGCACTGCCTACGCTCGATCCGTCAAATCTGTCATGACAGAGATGCAGCAAAGCGGGGCGTTCGACGGCATGACGCCTGGCCAGGTGAGCCAGGTAGAGCGAGCCATGTTCAACCCGCAGGCCCGCGCACAGGTCATGCAGGACCCGGTTATGGCCCAGGCAGTGAATAACGTTGCCGATGCCGCATACCCTGGCTACGCAGCCGCGCGCGCTGAAGAGACAGCCATGCAGATGCCGCAGGGCGGGGGCATGTACCCGGACCCCTACTTCGACGAGATTGCCGGCCGGCGGGATGTCAACTTTGACCCGCTGTACCCGGAGCCGCTGCCTGGTGGCGGGCAGCTCATGCCTGCAGCCGGCTCGGACCAGATGGGTTACGGCATTCAGGAATGGAGCAAAAGCAAGGCTGACCGCACACCGAAGGAAGCCACCGACTTGCGCTATCCGCTCGGCGGGGACCAGACACCGGCACCAGGTCCGAGCGTGTCCAGCCGGCGCGTAGCGAAGACAGGCCAGTATCGAGGCGCACCGCAGGGCCTGGACACGCCACAGAAACTCGGCGGGCTGCGCACACGGCTTCGCGACTATGCAATCAAGGGCCTGCCCGGCAGAGATTGGTACGACCGCTCATCCGAAGCAGCTCTCGACGTTGCGGGCGGTCGACCTGGTGTGCGTGATCGTTACGCCGCCATGAACGCGGTGACCAGCTCCGGGACCAAAGTGCAGCAAAACACCATGCACGGCAATAAGGCTTACAATCAGGGCCTGAACCAGGACCCCATTGTTGCCGGCCGCTTCCCGCAGGAAATGGGCCGCACGTCACAATCGGTTTGGGATTCTGGTGAGCGCTGGTATCGAGACATGCCGGACCTGGGCGACAAGCGCTGGCCGTTCTATAACGCGCTGAGAGTCGATCCGGAGAACCCGGTCACGCGACCAACGCACGACATCGTGATGGCGCGCGCATTCGGTTACACAGAGCCCAACGGCAAGCTGTACAGCTCAGGCCTGGGCGAGGCTCGCCACCGCTTCATGGATGAAGAGCTCACGCGCCTGACGCAGAAAGCGAACGAGGAAGAGTGGGGCGGCTATAAAGACTGGACCCTGGAACGGATGCAGGCGGCTATCTGGACAGCCAAGCGCTCAGAGGTCGATGGTACGTCGATCGAGGAAGCGGCGAAGTCGTACCCGGATTATTACCGCGACTACAGCGCCAACGTCACGCTCGAGACTATGCCGAGCAACTAGGTTGCAACGGTCGGCGGTCCTGACGTTCCGATGAATCACCTGTCGTCGATACTCGAGAACGACAAAGCTGCGCAGGCCTACCATGAAGGCATGATGGGCGTGATTGCGCCAGAGGGTAAGAATTACCTGGCGCACCAGATCGGCATGCTCGATCGCGGAAGTTTTGAAGGGCCCGGTTATTGGCAGGGCGACAGCACGCCGGCCACCGCGCAGAGCTTCCTGGTCGGCCAGGAAACGGGCGGCACAGCGATGGATGCCTCGAGCCAGAAACTGGTGGACGCGGTCGGCTCGTCTGAGGGATTACTGCAGGGACAGGCAGGCGTGGGCACAAACTTCGTTCGGCCAGCCGAGAACGCTGCTTCTCGCGATGCTGCGCACATCAACTTGGGGCGCATACCGACGCCCGACGAGATGGTCCGACTCGGCGAACGTCTCGACGCCGAGCTGCCAGGCGCGGCAGAGGGCTCGTACGGATTCCCGACACACGTTGAAGATGGCGTGGTTATCGGCTTTGAAAATGGTTCGGATTACAAAGCCGTGCAGAAAGCCGTGCGCAAGATTGTTCGCGAAGAGCTGGGGCCTGATGTCCAGATAAACATGGGGAGCGGACGCGGATACCTGGGCGACGACGCCTACAAGCCGAGCTCGTACCTGGCGGCATTCGACGAGCTAGGACCGAAGGCGCTTTACCGACTCGATCGCGGATTGCGTATTCAAGCGGCCAAGCAGCAGGAGTTCGACAACATGTTTGCGGAGCTCATGATGCGGGCGGGAGCCGAAAACGTCGCGATGGACACGACGCTGGGGCTCACGCGCAAGATTATTGCTTCGAAGGGAATTGAAGGACTGCGCCAGGCCGTGAAGGAGAAACGCCTGCCGGCGGTTGTGTTTGCTCTGCTTCTGGAAGAGATTGCTCGTGAGGATGAAGAGCTGAGCGGCCTATTTGGCGGCCCACAGTTACCGTCTTCTTGAGCAGCTGCTCAAAAAGATCATCGTCTCGGTCCTTGAACCGGGGGAAATGTGGATCGGAAGGCATTCCGGAATTATACACCGATACGAGGGTTTGAACGGTTTGGTTTCTCAAAAATAGACGATTATCAGGCCCTTATGTAGTATCGAATCAAGCCCACCTGCGGGCTCAACGCAGGGACCTAAAAATCCGACCGTGAGGTTGCAATGGAAACACCAGAAGACGCCCCGGCAGTAGTCGACGATTACGTCGAACAGCCCGAAACCACGGATACTGGCGTACCCGACGACACAGGCACCGATCATGCCGACAACGCCCCCGAACAGCCCGGTGAACCCGAGCAGAACGGAGTGCAGAAAAGGATCGACCAGCTGACTCGTGAGAAATACGAGTTAAAGGGACACCTGGACGCCACGCAACGTCGCCTAGCAGAGATCGAATCACGATCAATACAGGCGCCGGCGCAGACGCCACCAGAGCCCGAACAGAGACTGGAAAAGCCTGCTCGACCAACGCTTGAACAGTTCGATGGTGACTACGAGGCCCACGCAGATGCGCTGGCCACGTTCACGGAACAGATGATCGCCTTTAACGATCAGACGCGTCGTGAAGAAGCCGCCGCCGAGCGAACCAGGTACGAACAGGAAGCCAACGAGAATCGACGGAGAGCGACTCTTGCTGAGAGCTGGAACGAAAAGCTACAACGCGGTGTGCAGGCGCACACAGATTTTGACGTTGTTGCTCGAAACCCTGACCTACCGGTTTCGCCGGTTATGGGCGAAGCGATCCAAAGCTCTGACAACGGCGAAGAAGTGTTGTATCACCTGGGCAAAAACCCGGAGCAAGCAATGCGGATCGCCGGCATGAGTGAAGCGCAACAGATAATCGAGATTGGCCGACTCTCTGGACGGCTCGAAGGGCAGAGCGCAGCACCGGCTCAAGGTGGAAATAAAGTGTCGGCCGCACCGACGCCCACGACGCCAACACGAGGCACCGGCTCTTCGCCGACTAAGGACCCCAGCAAGATGTCCTTTGCCGAGTACAAAGCATTTCGTGAGGCGGGCGGCGGTCAGTAATCCATTTTGGAGTAACTGAGAAATGAATGCTCTTATCACGCCGGAAGTAATCACACGTGAAGCGCTTCGTCTTCTGGAAAATGAGTTTGTCGCAGCCAAAACTGTTTCACGAGCTCATGAAGGCGACTTTGAAAAGATCGGCCAGGACCTGTTCGTCCGTAAGCCGGTTCGCTTCGTAACCAACACAGGCGCAGACGTCTCTGGCAACATCCAGAACGTTGAAGAGGCCTACCAGAAAGTTCGCGTACGTACGCAGGAAAACGTTGCATGGAAGTTTTCTTCCCGCGACATGACCCTGACGATCGAGCAGTACAGCGAGCGTTACATCAAGCCTGCCATTTCTGCGCTGTGCCATGAGATCGAAGCCTCGATCCATCAGCAGTACAAAAAGGCATTTCATAGCGCAGTGCCTGCAGCTGGTATTGGCAATGATCCCGCGTCGTTTATCGACCTGGGCGGTTGCCGCACCTTGCTGTCGGATCACGCCGCTCCTTACGGCGAACGCAGCACGCTGCTGTCGACCGACGCTTGCCTGAACCTGGCAAACGAAGTCGCTGGTTTCCAGAACGCCTACAGCTCGGACCGCAAGTCGGCCGTTGCTCAGGAAGAGGCAACCATCGGCAAGTTTGTTGGCTTCAGCAACATGGAGTCGCAGTTCGTGATTCGTCATACAGCGGGTGTGCTTGACGGCACAGTGCTCATTGACGGCACCACGACCGGCACGACGTATGCAGCCGCAACTTCGCAATCTGACCCGGACCTGTACTGGACGCAGACGATTCACGTCGACGCCGCTGGTTCAAACGTGACGGATTGGGCGGTCGAGGGTGACGTTCTTACAATCGACAACTGCTACTCGGTGAACCCGGCCTCGAAGCAGTCGACCGGCAAGCTGCAGCACTTCGTTGTTCGCCAGAACGCAGACACTTCCGGCAACGAAACAGACCTGATTATCTCGCCGCCGATCATCACCAGCGGCCCGCATCAGACTGTCGAGTTTGCATCCGGTGTCTCCGACCTGGACAACGAGGGTGTGACGTTCATCAGCACCGGCGGACAGGTGACAAGCCAGAACCTGGCGTACCACCGCGAAGCCATTACCTTCGGTATGGTTCCGCTGGAAATGCCCGATGCGGTTGTGTGGGGTAACACACAGTCTGAAAACGGCATGTCGATGCGCGTGTACAAGTGGATGGACGGCTCAGCCGACGAAGAGTACATCCGCCTCGACGCGATGTGGTTTGTTGAAACTGTGCACCACGACCTGATTGCTCGCCTTTGGGGCAGCTAAAGATCGGGTGACCTGAGCGGGGCCGGTTAGTTTCCCCTTCCCGGCTCCGCTCTTAATTTCACGGAGAAGTCACATGGCCAATCGTAAGGCTGCTACAACCTGGGCAGAGCACTGCAAGGGCAAACCCGGCTACGACCCGAGCGCTGACTACAAAGGCTTACGCCAGGGACCAGCGCCGGCCGCAGCGCCGGAAGAGCCCGACCTGGGCGCCGAGATCGACGAGATGTCACCAGGCGCTCTGAAGAAAGCCCTGGAAGAGCTCGAGATCGAGCCCGCATCAGGGAAAGGCTCTACCGACGCTAACCGCGAGAAACTGCGCGCAGCATTGGGGTAGGCCATGTCGCTTACCTATACCGAGATCACGCGCAACGCGCTGCTGAAGATCGGTGTGCTCGATGAAGAGCAGGCCCCTTCCGCTGTGCAGGTCCAGGACGGCACGCGACTGCTTAACGAGATGCTCGAAGAGTGGGACGCGGCCGGTTCTATCAAGCTCGGCTTTTACCCGCAGACCGGGGCGCACGACACCGTCGCGATACCCGATTGGGCAAAGCGCGCAATTACGTTCGACCTGGGCGTCCAGATGGCCAGCGAGTACAGCGTTGAGCTTTCGTCGGCCTTCACGGCGAACCAGGAAAGCGCTCACAGCCGGCTATTGGCTCGCTCGATCGGCGAGACCGTAACCACCTTTGCAGACGCTCCGATGGGATACACCAAGCGGAGTGTTGGCGGGAATAAAGGTGCTTACTGATGCTGCTGCCATTCTCGAGCTTCCAGCGCAAAGGCAATAAGGGCCAGCGCCTACTCAACGTCTACGCTGAGCCAGCGAGCCCTGACAGTGCGCAGCCGGTCATGTTGATTGGCTGCCCTGGCATCCGGGCCACGACGAGCTACAGCGAGCTGGAGTGTCGCGGTGTATTCCGCCACCAGGGATACCCGCATGCCGTCATGGGCACGCACCTGGTCAAGCAGACCGGCACGACGGTAACCAAGCTCGGCACGATACCCGGATCCGATCGCGTCCAGATGGCGAGCAACGGCAAGCAGCTGTGTGTGCTCGCGAATGGCGACGCGTACATACTCGAGGGCAGCACGCTCACCGAGGCCAGCGGCGACTACCAGAAAGCATCGGCCGTTACTGAGATAGACGGTCGCTTTGTGTTCACCGCGCGCGGCAGCAACAAGCATTTCTGCAGCGAGTTCTACGATGGGCTCGATTACGACGGCGCCCGCTTCGACCTGGCGGACAAGTACAGCGACAACGCTGTGGGCATCACCGCGTCCGAAGTCATGATTATTATTGGCTGCGAAGAGACCACCGAGTTCTGGTACAACGCTGGCCTCTCGCCTTACCCGTATCAACGCACGCCTGGCGGCTTAACCAACATCGGGCTGCGGGCAAAGCACAGCTACGCGACTGACGAGAGCGGAACCTATTTTCTGGCTTCCGACAACACCGTGCGCTACATACCGCTGGGCAGCACCGAGGCTATCAAGGTGAGCATTCCCGGAGTCGAAGAAAAGATTGCCAAGTACGAAAAGCGCGAGAACGCCTGGTCGTTTATCTCGAACGAAGACGGCAACAACATGTATCACCTGGTGTTCCCGGAAGCCGGCGCTTGCTGGGTGTTCAGCATCACATCGAAGCTCTGGCATGAGCGCGGATCGCTGAATAAAGATTACTGGAACGTCGGCGGGCACTGCTCGATCAATGGCGAGGACATTATCTACGACCGTGACTCCGGTAACATCGGGCAGCTCGATCCGGACCACTACAGCGAGTGGGATTACGAGCTGTTGCGCTCGTGGACCTACTCGAACGTCAGCGGCAAGGGCAAGTATGTCCAGCACCACGAGCTGCAGGTCGAGATCGACACCGGGTGGAACCCAAGCCTGGGCCAGGAAGCACAGCTCATGCTCGAGATCAGCGACGACGGCGGCGAAACCTTCCGCGGTCCGCGCACGGTCACGGCATGGAATCGCGGCGAGTACGGCCGGCGGGCGAATTACCACAAGATGGGCCGCGCGCGTAATCGCGTCTACCGGGCCTCGATAACCGACGATGTGAAACTTGTCGTTCGCGACACGCAGCTCCGCGCTACTGGTGCGGTTTTACCGCAGAGGGCGGCATGAGCGTATTCTTTTCCAGCACGCCGGTTCTTATCCCGAAGAAGTTTCGGGAGCTTATCGGCCCGCTCGAGAAAATGCAGCGCGATGTCGTGGGCGGTGTAGAGGAAAAAGCGGACGGCGCGCAGATAGCGGCCGACAATGCGCAGAGCGACGCGACGTTATCCCTGGCGCAGGTGCAAGCTCTGGCAGAGGCAAACGCGGCCGCTGTCAAGCGCAGTAACTTTTTGAGGCACTGGTATGCCGGCGGATGAAAACATACTCGAGCAGGTTGTTCCTGTCGCCTCGACATTGACGGAGCTCTACACAGTGCCTGCCGATCGGCGCGCTTCGGTGAGGCTTTACGTGGCTGCAATAACAGGGGCCAACGTTAAGGTGTCGCTGCGCAAGGGCGGCGAAGCGGACGACCCGAAGCAATACCTGACGCACGGCGAAGTGCTTGCGGCCAACGCTGACGAATCCATACCGACGACCGGCTATCCGCTGCTGCTTAGTGCTGGCGACATGGTGATGGTAGAATCTGACCAGGCGGATACAACGTTTCAAGCAAACGGCTACGAGGACGACCAGCCGTCATGAGATTGGTAACCGAAAACGCAGAAGAGATAAACGCGATCATGAACGCGCCTGGCTGCCGTGAAGAGCACTTCCCGCCAGGGTTTCTCGAGAACAACCCGAACGCGAGGCACGACTGCCAACCGGTCCTGGACGCGGGCGGTTTTAGCATCGTTGAGAAGGGTGCCGGCTGGCTGTTCAACATGGTTGGCGTCGGGACCTACGAGGGGCACTCGGCGATACTTCCGGAATACCGCGGCCAGCGCACGCTGACTTACTTTGACAAGTGCATCGACACCGCGTTCGTTGAGACAGACGCGATGGAAATAATAACGCGCTGTCCGAGTGAAGACCCCACGACCAACGCGATTGCAAAGCGCCTGCGCATGAACATGCTCTACACCGCTGCAGGAATTTGGGGCGGCGGGGACATGGAAGTCTACTCGCTGCCGCTCAGCGTGTGGGCAAGCAAGATACGCACGCGCTACGTCGAAAAAGGCAAGTGGCTGCACGAAGAGTTCGAGCGCAACGGTTCGCTTCACGAGGACCACGAAGACGACGATACGCACTTTCATTACGCAGGCCTGGCTATCGAGATGGGCCAGCGAGGAAACGCACCGAAGGGCGCGCACCTTTACAACCTGTATGCACAGATGGCCGGCTACGACCCGATCATGATTCTGTGCCTGGACCCGCTCGTCATACGGACGTACTGGCGGGACACGAAAGACCTGGGCAGCCCAGCAGAGGCTGTTGATTACCTGGTCTACAAGGATCGACTAGAGAGGGTGGAAAGCTAATGGGCGTCGGTGCAGTAGTTGGAATGGGCGCCGCTACGATCGGTAGCGCGGTTATCGGAGCGAAGGGCGCTAAGTCGGCGGCCAACTCGCAGGCGGCGGCAGCTCGGTACGCGGCTGACGTCGAGCGCTGGAAGACAGAGCGCGGTATCGAGCTAAGCGCGCCACAGCGCCAGCTCGGCAACTCCGCAATGAACGTGCTTGGCAGTGCGTTTATACCGGGCTGGAAGGGGCTGATTACTGAGGGCCAGAACACCGGCACCGGTAAGCGCATGAAGCCGATCACGGCAAACCGTCTCGCCAAGCAATTCGACCGCATGCCCGGAAACCGCTTCCTTATGAACGAGGCGATGGACCAGGTACAGTCTCGAGCAGCCGTAACGGGCTCTGCTGTCGGCGGCAACGCGCTTTCGGCCATTAGCGACCGCACGCGGGCAATGGTCCGGGCTCGGTCGCTCGACCCGCTGTTCCAGCTCGCCGGCTACGGCACATCCGGCGCCGGCATGGCGGCCAACGCGCTTGCGGGCAATCGAGAAGGCGACGCAATTTACGCGGGCGGTGTGGGCGCTGCAAATGCGAAGCTGGCTGGAACCGCTGCAATTACGGGCGCGCTTAACTCGGGTGTCAGCAACTGGCTCACCTATCAGGGCCTGCAGCCACCGTCGGTTGGCACGCCAACACCAACGCCAACCAGCTACGCGTCGCCTTCGCCTTCGCCAGCTGCAAGCTGGGGCGCTCAGAACGCCGCGGTGATTAACCAAAATTCGAGGCCCGTTATCACATGAGTTTTAATGCGCAGCCAAACTATCTAGCAGCCGTGCCTCAGCAGGTCGACTACGGCCAGGTCATGGGCAACGTCGAAGCTATTAAAGGCGCGCGAGCGAGGAACGCGCTTGCAGACCAGTCGATGGCGATGAACGAGCAAGCAATGGCCATGAACGACCAGACGATGGCCTCTAATGAAATGGCCATAGCGTTTAAGCAGGCCGTTGCAATGGGCGACATGGAGACGGCAATGCAGATGGACCCGCAGGCCACCATCGAGCTCATGCAGAAGCGCGAGGACCTGGAAGTAGCGCAGTTCGATTCGCAGACTCGCGCGGCGCAATCCATTTACAGCGTTATTGCGCCATTCCAGGACATGACCGACCAGCAGGTGTTGCAGATGGCGCCAATCGCCATTCAGCAGCTGCAGGCTCAAGGCCTGGGCGAGGGGCTCAATTTTGTGCCTGGGCAGACAACGGCGGATCAGGTGCGTTCTGTCATTGGAAATACCATGCAGCAGATACAGCCATACCTGGAGCCGAGCCAGTGGACGGGCGGCCAGGCTGCAATCGACCTGCAGACAGGTGAGCCCACCTACATGCAGACCGACCAGTACGGCCGCAGTCGGCCCGTAGAGGGTTACGCCCCACCGCCCACTAAGGGCTTCAGCGTTACGACCGCAGATGGCACCGTTGTTGAGTATGGCGCTGGCGCTGGTGGCGGAAACATGGAGAAGACCACCAGGAAAAATCTCGAGGAAACAATCAACGCCAGCGCTAACTCGCTGGGCACGCTAGGTCGCATGATCGACGGATTCGAGAGCGACTACCTCACGCTCGGCGGCAAGGCAAAAGCCTTTACGCTTTGGGGCAAGGCGAGTCTTTCGCCAGAATTGCTGACGCCACAAGAGCGCAATTGGTACAGCAAGATGAACACCTGGCGAGTGGATGCTTTCGACTTTATGAACGAAGAGATCAAGCGCCTGACCGGTGCCGCCATGTCGGAGCCTGAAGCTGTCCGGCTGCGTAAGGGCATGCCTGATCCAGAGAACGACGATCCGATCACGTTTATGGACAAGGCCAGGGCCAAGATGCGCAAGCTGACATTGGTACGTGCCCGCGCGCATTACTATCTTGAGAACGGCATGCAGCCGCCGGCGGACAAGAATAAGCCGTGGGCTGTTGGCATCGACGAGATGGAGCAGATCATCGAAGACCGCGCCGAGAAGCTCTACGAGATTTTCAGCGCCGGCGGTGACGACGAAGAGCGCGCACGGGTCCGCGCTGACCAGCAGACCGCAGCGGAGTTTGGCTTATGAACGCGCTCGAACGCATCCAGGCCAACGCACAGAGCGCAGCCGAGCTGCTGGCCGACCCGGCTAGCATCCGGGTGCCAGAGACGTTTGGCGACGCCTACGGGGCTTACACGCGAAAGACGGTCCCTGAGCTCCAGGGCGCCCCAATCGCCGGCGGCATGGCGTCCGGTGCGCCACCGCCAGCACAGTACGTTCAGGTGCCCGCGCAGCAGCCGCTGCCTGGCGAGGGCGGCTTCGGCACTGAGCTGAAAATGGGCATGATCGACGACCCGGAGAAGCGCTTGCGCATGCTGAGCGACGACACCGGCATTCCGCTCGATCGTATGGGGTACGTAAATGGCGAACCCGTATACGTGAATGACGAAGGCAATTTTCAGCGCTTTACGTCAGGACCTGGCGCGGTAGGCGGGGCTGTTATGGCTCATTCTCCAGAGGTCGCAGGTGGCATCGCTGGCAGCATTCTCGGCGGCATGAGGGGCAGGCCTGACGCTGGCGGTGCGCTGGGCGCTATGGGCGGTCTGGCTGTTAAGAAATGGCTCTCCAACCTGCTGTGGGATGATCCGATTGGCCTGGGCGACCTGGGCGAAGTCGCGCTTGAGGGCACTCTCGACATTGCCGGCGCAAAGGGCCTTAAATTGGCCGGCAAGTTGCTGCGCCGCCAGGGCGTGCCCGGCATCGAGAAAGTCGACGGAGCGGCCGCCATGCGGGCAAAAACGCAGATTTACGACGCTACCGGCATAGACCTGGACTTGGCGCAGCTGACTGACATTGAAGGCCTGAAGCGAATCAAGACCTGGGCCCGCAATTATCCGGGCGAGGCTGGCGACATCATCAAGGCCCACGACGACCTGGTGAACGGTCAGAGCATCGAGGCTATCGAACGCCTGGCTCGGGCCGTCGGTGAGTCCGGCGATCCGGCTGCTGCCGGGCTGCGGGGCATTAACGCTGCGTCCGCTGCAATCGACATGGCGAAGGCCGAGGTTGACCGTGTTGTGGGCCCGCTCTACAACGACGCGTTCAGCGCCGCGCGTGAGCAGGGTTTGCGCATCGACATCAGCGGGCAGATAAATCAGATCGACACCATGCTCAAGTACGCGAAGGGCAAAGAGGCTCGCTGGCTGAAGGAAGCGAAGGGCTACCTGCAGAAGAACCAGAAAGAGCTGCAGCCGAAGCGCGACAAAACCGGCAAGGTAATGTCCGGCAAGGATGGCAAGCCCATTCTTGAGGAAGTGAAGGTGCCCGAAAGCACGCTGATCGGATTGCACCGCGCGAAGCGGGCGCTCGATGAGATGCTGGCACGCAAACCTGGCGACGGCGCTCTGTCGCGCGATGCTTACTTCGACGTGACGTTGCTCAAGAAAGAGCTGGTGGACCGGCTGCGCAACGAGAGCCCCGAGTACGCGCAAGCGATGGATGTTTTCTCGCAGGCGAAGAAGGCCATTGTTGATCCGCTCGAGCAGAGCGTTGTTGGCGTGCTCGCAAAAATACCGGAGCACAACGCAGCGCAGGCTGCCTCTAAGCTGTTCACCGGCGGCCGCATAACCGCTAAGGAAATGCGCAAAGCGCGCAACGCCATCAAGGCGGTTGAATCGGCGAACCCGAACATGGAAGGGGCCTGGGGCGACATGGTGTCCGACTGGATCGGCTACACGCTGAACCAGGCAATGAAGGAAGGCCAGAGCACCGGCGGTCAGCCCGTCAACACGGCCGGCAAGTGGCTGCAGAAAGCATTCGGCACGCAGGAACAACGCGAGGCCCTGAGGGTAGCTGTGGGCGGTGACGCATACGGCATGCTGGTAGACGTGACCAACGCGCTGCGTATGGCATCGCGCACGCCGACGACGTCAAGCGCAACCGAGTTCAACCGGATACTTTCGCAGCAGATGGGCGAGGGAGCTGTAACCGTTCTTCAGCGCATACTGAGGCCTCGGGGCGCTGCGCTGGACGCGATGCAGGGACAGCAGCTGGATGCAATGGCAAAGGCTGTTGCAGAGGCGCTGGTTGACCCGGCAAAAGCCTCACAGCTGAGGAAGCTGCGTGCTGTGACCAATACGCAAGAGCGCAACATTGGAATCCTGGGGCTTATACTTAGCTCGAGCGCTTTGTCAGGCGGGCAGGAGCTCGTCGAAACCATCGAAGAGGGCATGACCGTTGAGTAGAGGATACTACCTGCACGAGCCGCTAATGCAGATGTCGGAAGGCATCGGCACCGCATACGCTGGCGCGAAAGCAAATTTCTACCTGGCGGGCACGACAACGCGCGTCGACACCTGGACCACGTCGGACACTGATCCGGCAACCGGAACGCCACACGCGAACCCGGTTATTGCTGATGCGAACGGGCGCTTTCCTGTTATCTACCTGTCGCCAGATGTGGAATACAAAATCGACATCACGGACACGGCCGACGTCTCGATACCCGGTTACCCGGTTGACGATTACAGCAATGCGTTCGAGTACGACCAGGCGCGACTTGGCAACCTTCTGAACCCGCGCACGGATGCAGAGGCCGCTGCCGGCATCAACGAGTGGACCGTGCTTAACACGGTTGGCATGATCGTGAACCCGCAATACAAGGCGGGAAACATCATGCGCTACGGCGCGGACCCGACCGGCGCTGCTGATTCTTACCTGGCGCTTGCCGCTGCAAGTGACCAGGCCTACCTGGAGACGTCCGGCGAGGGCGCTGAGGTTTACGCGCCCGCAGGTTTGTATCGCTCCGATTCTAAGTGGCTCTTCCAGCCGCCGGACGCAAAGGTAACAATCAGCGTTCGCGGAGA
>Ga0070728_10001370_pt1 | contig 37052 bp, 34 predicted proteins | sample tdDd471_FD_66723 | JGI IMG/M metagenome (GOLD analysis project Ga0070728, IMG submission 66723) | Marine sediment microbial communities from the Atlantic coast under amendment with organic carbon and nitrate - tdDd47.1 | ecosystem: Environmental > Aquatic > Marine > Coastal > Sediment | place...
CCGGGTCGCGGCGGCGGCGCTGGCGGAGATGAACAGCTATTTCGAGGGTTTTCTGGATGACCGGCGGGCCAATCCCGGTGAGCTGGTCACCGACGGCATGATCGACGCCAGCGATGAAGGCGACCGGCTGACGGCGGACGAACTGGTGGCAAGCTGTGTCCTGCTGCTCTTCGCCGGCCACGAGACCACGACCCAGTTGCTTGCCAACGGGCTGCACGCCCTGCTGCACCACCCGAACCAGTTGGCCGATTTTCGCGCCAATGGCGGCGACATCGGCTTCACCCGCAACGCGGTGGAGGAGCTGCTGCGTTTCGACGGGCCCAGCCTGACCTCGCCACGCATCGCGGCGGAAGATGTGGAACTGCATGGCCAGACGATCCGCAAGGGACAGCGGATCTGGCTCTGGAACTGCGCCGCCAACCGCGACGAGACGATCTTCCCCGATCCCGACCGGCTGGACCTGCGCCGCAGCAACGCCGACCGGCATGTCACCTTCGGCTTCGGTATCCACTTCTGCATCGGTGCGCCGCTGGCAAAGCTGGAGGCGGAAGTCGCCTTCCCCATCCTGCTGAACCGCTTCAGCCGGATCGAGGCGGTGAAACCGGTGCAGAGCTGGTCGGATTCCTACGTCTCCCGCGGCATGACCAGTTTCCCGGTGCGCGTCTGGCGCTGAGGGCTGGGGCGAGTCATTTGCTGACCCCGGTCTGCTCTCTCGGGACTCATTTGCCGACCCCTGCCAGCCCTCTCCCCCTCCCGACCACCCATTAGGATAATCCCGTGGGTGGTCGGGAGGGGGAGAGGGCTGGCAGGGGTCCACAGACAACACAACGGAAACAACCATGAAACTCGTCGGTCGCTATACCTCACCCTATGTCCGGCGGGTTGCCGTGACCCTGCTGACCTACGGCATGGCCTTCGAACTGACGGAACTGCTGCCCTTCGGCGACGACAAGGCGGAGGTGCGGAAGTTCAATCCGCTGGGCCGCATCCCCGCCCTGATCCTCGACACAGGCGAGACCATCGTGGAGAGCGCCACGATCATCGACTGTCTCGACGATCTCGCTGGCCCGGCGCAGGCGCTGACACCCCCTTCGGGACCGGAACGGCGCAGGGTGCTGAACCTTCTGGCCGTGGCGTCCGGCGCGACCGACAAGCTGGTCTCATCCCTCTACGAACATCACCTGCGTCCGCCGGAAATGGTGCATCGGCCCTGGGCGAAGATGTGCGACCGGCAGGCCGTGGACGGTTTTCAGTGGCTGGAGCAGCAGATGCGGGGGGAATGGTTCATGGGGGACCGCATGACCCAGGCGGACCTGACAGTCGCCGTGTTCTGGCAGTTCGGGGTCGAGAAGCGTCCCAACTTCTTCGCCCGCATGGACTGCCCGAAACTCACGGCCCTCTCGGACCGGCTGGCCGAGACGGAACCGTTCAAGGCAACCCCACAGGGCGAAGGTCTGCCCAAGGGTATCGCGCTGGACCAGGGCGGCAGCTTTCCCGGTTGATTCCCTGATCTCGACGGCTGCAGATCGCAGCGGCGGTGATTGTCAATCGCCAGCACTGGCGGCAGCATCGCCGGCATCGCCAGCACCGGCGCCACCACCATCACCGGCGCCACCGCCACCGGCGCCACCACCATCACCGGCGCCACCGCCACCGGCTCCACCGCCGTCCCCGGCATCGCCGGAGTCCGTCGCCGAGGTATGGGCAGCGGAATTACCTGCACCGCCGCTGGTCTGGCAGGCTGTCAGCGCGAACAGGCCGAACAGGATGACCGCTGTACTGGCGAAAACGGAAAAGATTCTCTTTTGCAATCTGAACATCCCCCAAGACAACATCCTGAAGATGTATCAGTTCACCTGTTGCAAGCGCAAGTGAATTACCGGGACAATGAAAGCAGGAACACCTGACGCGCCCCCGCTGTCGTCAGGTGTTCATGGAATCGAAGAAATCCGCATTGTTCTTGCTGTCCTTCAGCTTCGACAGCAGGAATTCCATGGCGTCCGTGGTGCCCATGGGAGCCAGGATACGGCGCAGGACCCACATCTTGGTCAGGGCCGCCTTGTCCACCAGCAGCTCTTCCTTGCGGGTGCCGGACTTGGTGATGTCGATGGCGGGGAAGGTGCGCTTGTCGGCCAGCTTGCGGTCCAGGATCAGCTCCGAGTTGCCGGTGCCCTTGAACTCCTCGAAGATGACCTCGTCCATGCGGCTGCCGGTATCGATCAGTGCCGTGGCGACGATGGTGAGGGAGCCGCCTTCCTCGATGTTCCGGGCGGCACCGAAGAAACGCTTCGGGCGCTGCAGGGCGTTGGCATCGACACCGCCGGTCAGCACCTTGCCCGAGGACGGCACCACGGTGTTGTAGGCACGGGCCAGGCGGGTGATGGAATCCAGCAGGATGACCACGTCACGCTTGTGCTCGACCAGGCGCTTGGCCTTCTCGATCACCATCTCGGCGACCTGCACGTGGCGCTGCGCCGGTTCGTCGAAGGTGGAGCTGACCACCTCACCGTTCACCGACCGCTGCATGTCGGTCACTTCCTCCGGCCGCTCGTCGATCAGCAGCACGATCAGGTAGCAGTCCGGATGGTTGGCGGAGATGGCATGGGCGATGTTCTGCAGCAGCACCGTCTTGCCGGTACGCGGCGGAGCGACGATCAGGCCACGCTGGCCCTTGCCGATGGGCGCAACCAGGTCGATGACGCGGGAGGAGCGATCCTTGTTTGTCGGATCGTCATGCTCCATGTGCAGCCGCTCATCCGGATAGAGCGGTGTCAGATTGTCGAAGGCGACCTTGTGACGCCCGGCTTCCAGATCCTCGAAATTGATCAGGGAGACCTTCATCAGCGCGAAGTAGCGCTCACCGTCCTTCGGCGCGCGGATCTCGCCCTCGACCGTATCACCGGTGCGCAGCGAGAAACGGCGGATCTGCGTCGGGCTGACGTAGATGTCGTCGGAACCGGGCAGGTAGTTCGCTTCCGGCGAGCGGAGGAAGCCGAAACCGTCGGAGAGAATCTCCAGCACGCCGACACCGGTGATTTCCTCACCATCCTCGGCAAGCTGTTTGAGGATCGCGAACAGCATGTCCTGCTTGCGCATCGTGGACGCGTTCTCGATCTCCAGCTCTTCGGCCATGGAGAGCAGTTCCGTGGGAGTCTTGGCCTTCAGTACACCTAGATTCATTGCAACCATCAAATCTGGAAGGGGTCAGGGTCCGGAACCCGATTCAGGCCCGGTATCTGTTCATCAGCGGATGTCGGAAGTCCGGGATCGCCTGGCAAAGGGCTGGCGCGTGTCCGGTTCCGGATAAGGAATGGCGTCACGGCTGGGCCGCAACTGCCTTTTCCATACACCGTTCAGGCATGGCTGCAAACGGAAAATGATGCAGGAGAGGCCCTGGCGCAGGCCGTTTCGGAGTGGCCAGCGGTTTCAGCGCTGCCAGATCGGCTCCTTCACCGCTGACTCCAGAAAGGCTCTGTGCGCCTCCTCCTCCGCCGTCGGCAGGGGCGGGTGAGGCCGCGGTTCCCGTGCAATGCGGCGCACGGTGCCGCCCTCACCGCCGGAGCCCGAGGAACCGAAGGTCAACCCGGCCTGGGTGGCGCTGACCAGGTGATAGTAGACATCGGCCAGCAGGCGGGAATCGATCAGTGCCCCATGCAGGTTGCGCGACGAGGTATCGACATCGAACCGGCGACAGAGCGCGTCGAGGCTGGCGGGGGAGCCGGGGAACTTCTTGCGGGCGATGGCCAGCGTGTCGATGGCCTGGTCCATCGGCAGCACTTTCCGGCCCGCCGCCTTCAGTTCCCAGTTCAGGAACTTCATGTCGAAGGCCGCATTGTGGATAACCAGTGGATCATCACCGATGAAGCGGATGAAATCCTCCGCAATGTCAGCGAAGACCGGCTTGTCCTGCAGCATCTCGTCGGAGATGCCGTGCACCTTGAACGCGCCCTCGTCCATCATCCGTTCGGGATTGATGTACTGGTGATAGGTCGCGCCGCTCCAGACCCGGTCGACCAGTTCCAGACAGCCGATTTCGACGATCCGGTGACCATCCTTCGGGTCCAGCCCCGTGGTTTCCGTATCCAGGACGATCTCACGCATCGGGGGACCCCATCATCTGGTGTTCATCAGGGCAGAACCTACCATATCGGCAAGAGAGCTGTCAGCCCTGCGCAGCCAGCATCGCGCGCATCTCCACCACCAGCGCCTGAACCTGTGCTTCTGTTTCCGCCAGGCTCACGCTGGTATCGACGACATGATCGGCGCGGGCACGCTTCTCGGCATCCGGTGTCTGACGGGCCAGGATCGCCTCGAACTTGGCCGCCGACATGCCCGTCCGGGCCAGCACACGCTCGCGCTGCTGGTCGGCGGAGGCACTGACGACGACAACCGCATCGACCTTCTTCTCACCGCCGGTCTCGAACAGCAGCGGCACATCGACCACGACAATGTCGGCACCATCGGCATCCGCCTCGGCCCGGAACGCGGCGCGATGCTCGCCCACCAGCGGATGCACGATCTTCTCCAGATCGCGGATGGCGGCGTCGTTGCCGACGACCTCCGCACTCAACCGCTCGCGATCGACCGCACCATCAACGACCGCGTCGGGAAAGCGCGCCCGCACCGGCTCCACTGCCGGGCCGCCCCGGGCGTAGATCTCGTGTACCGCCGCGTCGGCATCCCATACGGGCACGCCGGCGGCGCGAAACATCTCCGCCGTCGCGGATTTCCCCATGCCGATGGACCCCGTCAGGGCCACAACATATGCCATCACTTACCCCCCAGAACATGTGCACGCAGACCGTCCGTCACCGCGACGTCACGACCGAAGAAGGCACGAAACGCCGGTACGGCCTGATGCAACAGCATGCCCAGCCCGTCAACCGTCCGCAGACCCCGCTGCCGCGCCGCCCGCAACAGGGGGGTTTCCAGCGGGACATAGACGATATCATGCACCCGGGCCGTTTCCGACAGGCCCGACAGGTCCACGTCCAGCACCCCTTTACCTGCCATACCAAGGCTGGTGGTATTGCCGAGCAATACAATGTCATCAGGCATGTTTTTCAGGCAGTTGAATGGCAGTACGATGATTCTGTCATCAGCCATACTCTCGGCCAGGGCATACCCGGTTGCCTCGGTCCGGTTGGTCAGATAGATGCGCGGGCAACCGGCCACCAGCAGGGCGTGAACAGCGGCACGCGCGGCCCCGCCGGCCCCGATCACCAGCGCGGGACCTACCTGCGGGTCAACACCGGCCTGCCGCAGATTGGCCATGAAGCCATAGGCATCCGTGTTGCGTCCCAGGATCCGCCCGTCCGGCTGAAACACCAGGGTGTTCACTGCGCCGATGGCGCGGGCCGCATCATCCACTTCGTCCGCCAGCCGCAGCGCCGCAAGCTTGTGCGGTACCGTCACGTTGGCGCCCCTGAACCCCGCAGCCGCCAGACCCCGCACCGCCACCCCGAAACTCTCCGGCGCCACGGGAAGGCCAAGGTAGGTTCCGGCGATGCCCTGTTCCCGCAGCCAGAACCCGTGCAGGCGCGGCGACAGGCTGTGCGCAACAGGCCAGCCAAGCACTGCCGCGACGGCTTCCGGCACGGTGGTCCGCATGTGATCATCAGACATGTTTCATCCCGTTTCGCGGCCTCCCCCACGCCATTCGATCCCGGCCTGGCGCAAGCCCGCCAGCACCGGCAGCAGTGGCAGACCCAGGATCGAGGACCAGTCACCCGCCATGCGCTGAAACAGGTGTATCCCCTCTGCCTCGATCCGGTAACCGCCAACCGACGACATGACCGCATCCGGCGCGTCGGCGACATAGGCAGCCTCTTCGTGTGCCGACAGGGGCCGCATTTCCATTTCGCACCGGTCCGAGTAGGACCAGATGACCGATCCCGCACGCATCAGGATGACGCCATTGATCAGAAAGTGTGCCCGGCCACTTAGCTGTGCAAGATGGGATTTCAGCCCCTCCCGCCCTACCGGCTTGTCGAGCAGGCAGTCCCCAATCGCCAGAATCTGATCTGCCGCCAGGACAAGCTTTTCTGGATATAGAACACTGACAATATTTGCTTTTTCGCGCGCCAGGGCCAGGGCCGTCACGTCCGGTGAGTGGCCCTCCCGCTGGGCCGCCGCCTTGAGGGTGGCCTCATCGACATCCGCCGGCACGACCTCGAATTCAAGCCCCGTTCCGGCAAGCAGGCGGCGTCGGGTCATACTTCCGGACGCCAGAACAAGCCCGGTCGTACCTACCGAAGTCATACCGCCTGCTCTGCCTTGCGACGCTGATACAGCGACAGGATCGCTGCGGCAGATTCCTCGATCGACTTGCGGGTCACATCGATGGTGGGCCAGCGGTTGCGGGCAAAGACACGCTTGGCCTCCGCCAGTTCGTCGGCGACGACCTCCGGGTCGGAATAGTCGCTGTCGCCGGATTCCCGCAGGCTGAGCAGGCGGTTACGGCGGATCTGGCTCAACCGTTCGGAGGATGTGGTCAGGCCCACGACCAGGGGCTTGCGCAGTTTCAGCAACTGGTCGGGCAGGGGAACGGACGGTACGAAGGGGACATTGGCCGCCTTCAGCCCGCGATTTGCCAGATACATGCAGGTGGGCGTCTTCGATGTCCGGGAAACGCCGACCAGGACGACGTCGGCGCGGTCCAGATCCTCCACGTGCTGGCCATCGTCATGGATCAGGGTGAAATGCATCGCCTCGATCCGGTCGAAATATTCGTTGTTCATCTCATGCTGGATGCCGGGTCGACCGCGGGTTTCTCCGCCCAGGAAACTGCCCAGCGCCGTCATGACCGGATCCAGGGCCGCAACGCTGCGCACGCCAAGGTGGCGGCAGGCATCTTCCAGCAGCAGCCGCAGGTCCGGATCGACCACGGTGAAGATCACGATACCCGGTGATTCCTGGATGCTGCGGATCACCAGTTCCATCTGCGCCCGGTTGCGGATCATCGGCCAGAGGTGTTTCACCGCATCCGCATCGGCAAACTGCACCAGCGCTGCATTCAGGATTCCGGTCAGCGTTTCACCAGTGGAATCCGATACCAGATGCAGGTGAAAGCGGTTCATGTTGCTGGCGTCCGTTGCTGAATTGCGTGCGCGGAGGGCGATCTGCCCGCCACCGGATCAGGTGATCCACAGGGGAATGTACAGTCGGGGGGAATCGGATGCGAGGCAAGAGAATGCCACTTTCGCACACGCACCGCCTGTTTGCCCCCACAGGGGAGCGGCAGCGGATCAGGGGAGCAGTGGACCGAGGTTAACAACGGGTGAAACCACGAACACTCCCGCCCGGCCTGTGGACATCCCCTGGCGACGTCGGGGAATCCATGATCCGGTATTGCGGGCAAGCCGGGGATGAAACCGAAAATCCGACAACAGCCTGTGCGGAACTCCGGGAAACGAAACAATCCCCACTATCCAGCGACCAGCTACAACCTCTAGATTCTTATCTATAAGATTAAGAGTAAGAGAGACGAGCATGTGCGTGGAATCCAGCATCGAGAGAAGACCATGAACCAGACAGCAACCCTGGACCTGCCAGCGCCGATCACCGGCGCATCCGCCTGGCGCGGCGCGGACCTGCAACAGCATCCGGAGAGCTGGATCGATACGCTTGACCAGTGCTTCATCACCACCCTTTCTGACAGGATCGACAGCTTTCTGGCACGCAACAGACCCCTGGCGGACATGGTACGGGGCGACCTGGACCACCCGATGCTGACAGCCAGGACCGGAGACTGGTGCAGCACCCTGTTGTCTGGAAGGGGGTTCGTGCTGGCGCGGGGACTGCCGATCCATGACTGGGACATGCGGAAGATCGCGGCGGTGTGGTACGGGCTTGGCCTGCTGATGGGCGTACCGCGCAGTCAGAACGCGCATGGTCACCTGCTGGGTCACGTCAGGGACCTGGGGCTGTCGACGGATGATCCGAAGGTCAGGATCTACCAGACGACGGAGCGTCAGACATTCCATACGGACTCCTGCGACGTGGTGGGCCTGCTCTGTCTCAAGACGTCCAGGACGGGCGGGGAGTCGGCGATTGTCAGCTCGATGCAGATCTACAATGAAATGCACCGGGACTGCCCGGAGCTGCTGCGCGCCCTGTTCAACAGCTTTCCGACCGACCGGCGGGGCGAGATTCCACCGGGCAAGAAGGCCTGGTTCGACATTCCGGTCTTCAATCATCACGCGGGGCATCTGTCGGTGATCTACGCCCGGCGCTACATCACTTCCTCTGCCAGGCTGGAGGGACCGCGTCGTCTGTCGGACCTGGAGGTTGCGGCGCTGGACCGTTTCGATGAACTGGCCAATGATCCGGCGATGCATCTGAAGATGGAGTTCCGGCCCGGCGATATCCAGTTCGTGCACAATCACACCATCCTGCACGACCGGCTGGCCTATGAGGACTGGCCGGAGCCCGAGCGCAAACGGCACCTGCTGCGGCTCTGGCTGGCGATTCCGGGCGCACGTCCCTTGCCAGATGTCTATGCGGAGCGCTATGGCTCCACCACCATCGGGGACCGGGGCGGAATCCTGGTTGACGGAACACAACTGACGGTGCCTCTGGAAGCCGTCTGAGAGGGCTGGCGGTTTGTCTGTGGTCCGTACCTCCCCTCTCCCCCTCCCGACCACCCATTTGGATGATCCCGTGGGTGGTCGGGAGGGGGAGAGGGCTGGCAGGGGTCAGCAACAAGAATCATCACCAGGAGATCTGATGACTGAGAAGCGGTTTCTTGCGGCACTGAATGGCGAAACAGTCGATCGGCCGCCCTTCTGGTTCATGCGCCAGGCCGGTCGCTATCTGCCTGAATACCGGGCCACGCGGGCGGAGGCCGGGGATTTTCTGGACCTGTGCTATCGCCCCGATCTGGCCGAGGAAGTCACCTTGCAGCCGATCCGGCGCTTCGGCATGGATGCGGCGATCCTGTTCGCGGACATCCTGCTGCTGCCACAGGCGCTGGGCCAGCATCTGGAGTTCAGGGTGGGGGAGGGTCCGGTGCTGGATCCGATCCGCCGGACGGAGGACATTCCCGCCCTGGACATGGACCGGCTGCATGAAGGCCTGGGACCGGTCTACGAGACCGTCAGCCGCCTCAGCCGCTCCCTGCCTGCCGAGACTGCCCTGATCGGCTTTGCCGGTGCGCCCTGGACCGTTGCGACCTACATGGTGGAGGGGTCGGGCAGCCGGGATCATCCGACCATCAAGCAATGGGCCTTCAGCGACCCGGAGGGGTTCGGGAAGCTCATGGACCTGCTGGTGCAGGGCACGGCGGCCTACCTGAAGGCGCAGATCGCGGCCGGGGCGGAGGCTGTGCAGCTGTTCGATACCTGGGCCGGCGCCCTGCCGCATGCCTGGCTGGAGCCACTGGTATTCGGGCCACTGCAGCAGATCGCGGCCCTGATCCATGCAGAATATCCCGACATACCGGTGATCGGCTTTCCGCGCGGTATCGGCACCTCACTGGCCCACGCGGCACGGATACCGGGGATAACGGGACTGAGCATCGACTGGAGCATGGACCCGCAATGGGTTGCGGCGAATGTGCAGCCGCATCGCGTGGTGCAGGGCAACCTGGACCCGCGTCTGGTGGTGGTCGGTGGCGAGCCGATGCGCCAAGCCACCCGTCATATCCTGGACTGCTTCGGTCACCGCAATTTTGTCTTCAACCTTGGCCACGGTTTCGTGCCGGAAACACCGCCGGAACATGTGGCTGAACTGTCGGAAATGCTGAAGGCGGTCTGACGACTGACTGTGCCATCCCTCTCCCCCTCCCGACCACCCACGGGATTATCCTATTGGGTGGTCGGGAGGGGGAGAGGGATGGCACGGCCCACAATGATCATCGGAGCCAGATGGATGAGTGAATATTACGACCTGTTCAAGGCGCTGCACATCGTCAGCGTCATCTCCTGGATGGTGGGAATGCTCTACCTGCCGCGACTGTTCGTCTATCACGTGGATGCGGCACCGGGTTCCGACACCTCGGAGACCTTCAAGGTCATGGAACGGCGGCTGATGAAGGCGATCATCAACCCGGCGATGATTGCCAGTTTCATCTTCGGTGGGCTGATGCTGTGGATCGGCTTCGATCTGGGGATCTTCACCATGGCGGACGGCTGGTTGCACACCAAGCTGCTGGCGGTGGTCCTGCTGGCAGGGGCGCACGGGGTGCTGAGCAAGCGCCGCCGGGAGTTCGAGGAAGACCGGAACACGCATTCGACACGCTATTTCCGCATACTGAACGAGGTTCCGACCGTACTGATGATCGTCATCGTCTTCATGGTGATCCTGAAACCGTTCTGACGCACTGGTGATCCCTGGCGGGAATGGGATAGGCTTCGGCAGGTTTCACGCCCTGGGGAGGGATCACGAACATGCATCAGACCGTCCATGCCCTGTTTCAGGAGGCTGCGGCGGATTCGCCGGACAACGCCTTTCTCGCCTGTCCGGCCTATCCGGGACGCGCCTATCATCCGGACGGCGTCGAGTTCACCTATGGCCAGGTCCGGGACGCGGTCGCGGGGCTGACGGCACTCTACCGGGACGCGGGCTATGGCCTGGGTCACCGGGTGGCGCTGCTGATGGAGAACCGGCCGGAGCACTTCTTTCACCTGCTGGCGCTGAATGCGGTCGGGGCGTCCTGCGTGCCGGTTAACCCGGACTATACCCATGACGAAACGCTCTATCAGATGCAGCATTCGGATGCCGATCTGGCGGTGGTGATCGCGGATCGGATGGAGCGGATGCAGGCGGTTGCCGCCGACCGGCCGGAGAAGGTGCTGCATGTGGTCAATGCCGACGACCTGCCGATGGAACTGCCCGCGCCGTCCACCCCCGCAGAGCCGGGCGAACCGGGTCTGGAGACGGAGGTGGCGCTGTTCTACACCTCCGGTACCACGGGTCGACCCAAGGGCTGCGTCATCACCAATTTCTACTTCCTGAACGCCGGGGAGTGGTACTGGAACATGGGCGGTCACTTCACGATGGAGCGGGGGGTGGAGCGGCTCTACAACCCGCTGCCGGTGTTCCACATGAACTGTGGTGCGGTGACCTTCGTCTGCATGATGCTTGGCCGCAACTGCCTGATGGTGCCGGACCGGTTTCATCCGACCCGCTGGTGGAAGGATCTGGTGGACCTGCGCGCCACGGCCTTCCACTACCTGGGCATTGTCGCGCCGGTGCTGCTGAAACAGCCGGAATGCCCGGAGGAGAAGCAGCACAATTGCCGCTTTGCCCTGGGGGCGGGGATGGAGCCGGAAATGCATCCGCTGTTCGAGGAACGGTTCGGCACGAAGCTGGTGGAAGTCTGGGGCATGACCGAGACAGGGCGGATCTTCGGCGATTGCCACGATCCACGGCAGATCACCACCCGCGCCTTCGGGCGACCGTTTGGCGGGCTGGAGGCGAAGGTCGTCGATGATGATGACCGGGAAGTGCCGAAGGGTTCGGAAGGCGAACTTCTGGTTCGCTGGGGCGGGCTGGAGGGGCCACGGCACGGGTTTTTCTCGGGTTATCTGAAGAACCCGGAGGCTACGGCGGAGGCCTGGAAAGGCGGCTGGTTCCATACCGGCGACGCGGTGCGCCAGGACGAGAGCGGCATGCTGTTCTTCGTCGATCGCAAGAAGAACATCATCCGCCGGTCGGGGGAGAACATCGCCGCCGCCGAGATCGAGGCGACGATCCAGGCCATGGACAAGGTGGCCCAGGTGGCCGTCATGCCCGTGGCCGACGAGATGCGCGACGAGGAGGTGATGGCCTGCGTCGTACCCATGACCGGAACCGCGCCAACTCCCGAATTCGCAAGGGAAATCCAGGACTGGTGCCTGGAGAAGATCGCCTATTACAAGGCGCCGGGCTGGCTGTATTTCCTTGACGCGCTACCTGTGACAGGAACCCAGAAGGTGCAGAAGCAGGAGATCTTTCCCAAGGACACCGATCCGCGCGCGGCGGACGGTGTCCACGACCTGCGCGGCACCAAGAAGCGACGAAGCTGACACGCGACGGAGACCCAGCACGCATGAGCGCCTATCTCGTACTCGACTTTGCCATCCATGACCTGCGCGGTTTCATGGAATATGCCGACAATGTCCCCACCTTCCTGGCGAAACATGGCGGGCGCTACATCGTGAAGGGTGTCGTGCCGAAGGTGATGGAGGGGGACTGGTCACCGGAGCGCATGGTGATCCTGGAGTTCCCCAGTGGCCGGCATGCGGAGGATTTTCTGGCCGATCCGGAGTTCCGGACACTGAAGGAGGTGCGCCTGCGCACCACCGACAGCAAGCTGGTGCTGGTGGAGGGTTGTGACTGAGGGCCAGTGACCGTCTGCGCCCGGGCCAGCGCGCCAGACTCAGCTGAAGAACGGGTCTTCCGCATCCTTCAGCTGACACAGATTGCCGTCCGGGTCGTGGAACCGGGCAGTGGTGCCCCAGTCATGGGTCTGGACCTCGACGGCGATGCCCTTCGCGGCCAGTTCGCGCGCGCGCTCAGGCACGTTCATGACATTGAAACGCAGCATGATTCCGCGTGTCTGGCCCACCTTGCCGTCGCGTTCGACCATCAGGTAGCCGTCACCGAACCGGAAACAGGTCAGCGTCGGCTTCTCGTACCATACCGGCAGATCCAGCAGGTCGCGGTAGAAGCGCACGCAGCCTTCATAGTCGGCGCAGAACAGCACCACGCCGTGATTGATGACATCTCTCATGCCGTCATCATGACACGGGTTCAGGCGGCTGCGGTTGCGTTTTCTGTCGCGGGTTCGGCCCGTTCCTCGCCATGGCCGATGATCCCCATGGTCTCCTCCAGCGAGTAGAAGACGTCGGCGATGTCGGTGTTCTTCTGGTACAGCGCGGTACGCTCCACCGCCGGGTGCTTCTGGATGGAGCGGAAATAGCGTTCCGCCGTCAGGCTCTTGCCGACATACTTGGCGAAGACAGCGGATTCATGGCTGGTGTCCGGTGCTGCCCCGGCCTCCGTCACGCCCAGGAATTCGGCGATGGAGGCCAGCACCGGCTGGCGGTTCGCGATCAGATCCTCGAACTTCACGAACAGGGTGCGGTTGACCACGTCCGGATCATCGAAGGGATAGAGCTCGAACGGCTTGCGGTACTGGTTGATGGCGCGCGGAATATCGCCGTAACGCTCCAGCAGGGAGGCGATGCCGGTGATCGGGTGCCGCACCATGAAGATGATCTTGGCCGCCGGGTACATCTTCAGGATCGCGTCGATGCGCATGGCATTGTCGGGCGTCTGTTCGCCGTAGATATGCCCCTTGGCGTCCACCGAATGCACGAACTCGGCATAGAGCGCGGTGATCGTGTTGGCCCAGGTCGGGTTCTCCGGATCATAGCGCGCCATGTAGCGGTCGAACTGCATGTTCTGCAGGTAGGTCTTGTGGGCGAAGCGGTCCTTGGTGATGTCGGAGCGGGCCGAGTTCACCATGTTCTCGTAATAGGTGGCGTGATAGATCGACTTGTGCAGGAACGGCGTCACCTTCGCCTTGGTCACGAAGTCCACCAGGGTCTCGCATTCGTCCAGCTTCAGCCCGTCCACATCCCCATCCTGACTGACCACATGGCGCATCAGGTCCTGGAAATTGGCCAGCCGCGTGAGGATCGTGGTCCCCTGCATGGCACAGATCTCGGGGTACTGGTCCAGCATGGCGCAGGTCACCGTGGTGCCGCTGCGCTCCGAGCCTGCGATGAAGAAATCAATCCGTTCCGGCGCCATGGGGTGCCTCCTCTCACGACTGTTCATGCCGTGCAGGGTGAACCCTCGGGGTAAATATGGAGTTAACCATAGCTGGCGCCGCGCCGGGGAAGGGGAGACAGCGCGCCCGTACCTGTCTCCCTACCTGTGCCCGGCCCGTCTCCGTGCTCCTGCTACGGCAGCAGCACCGTGCTGCCGCTGGTCCTGCGCCCCTCCAGGTCCGCGTGGGCCTGGGCGGCATCGGACAGGGCGTAGCGCTGGTTGATCTCGATGCTCACCTTGCCGGAGCCCACCATGTCGAACAGGCGGCTGGAGGACAGCTCCAGGTCGGCGCGGGTGGCGGTGTAGGTCATCAGCGTCGGGCGGGTCATGTAGAGCGAACCCTTGCCCGAGAGAATCCCCGGCGCGAACGGCGGCACGGGGCCGGAGGCATTGCCGAAATTGACGTAGAGGCCACGCGGCTGCAGGCAGTCCAGCGACTTCTCCCAGACCGTGGCACCCACCGAGTCATAGACCACCGGCACGCCCTTGCCGTCGGTCAGCTCCATCAGGCGGGCCTGGAAGTCCTCCGAATTGTAGTCGATGACCTCGTCATAGCCGTACTGCTTTGCCTGGGCGCATTTCTCCGGCCCTCCGGCAGTGCCGATCGCCCGGACCCCCAGTGCCTTCAGCCACTGCCCGGCGATCAGGCCGACACCCCCGGCGGCGGCATGGAACAGCACCGTATCGCCAGCGCGGCATTCGTAGGTGCGATGCACCAGATACTCGGTGGTCATGCCCTTCAGCATCATGGCCGCGGCCTGTTCGTCACTGACCGCATCCGGCACCTTCACCGCCTTCTCTGCCGGGAACAGCCGCACCTCCGCATAGGATCCGGTCGGTCCGCCGGCATAGGCCACCCGGTCCCCGGCGGCGAGGTGGGTCACGCCATCCCCCACCGCCTCCACGATCCCCGCCGCCTCCATGCCGATCCCCATGGGCATCGACGGGGCCGGATAGAGCCCGGTGCGGAAGTAGACATCGATGTAGTTCAGCCCGATGACCGTATGGCGGATGCGGATCTCGCCCGTGGCGGGATCACCGACCTCGACATCCTCGAAACGCATCTGCGCGGGACCGCCCACCTCGTGAACGCGGATTGCCTTGACCATTTTTCTCTGTGTCCTTCGGTTCTTTTCGTCATGAGCGCCCGGAGAGCGCAGGCATCACCCCTTCCCCCTCGACGGGGGAAGGTCGGGAAGGGGGTAAATCGGCGCAGCCGAGCAGCCGTTGACCCATCGTAGCGCAGCCTACCCGTATGGCCCGCTGCTCGCCACCTCCAACCATACCGTGCCCGGGCTCTGTACGGGGACGCAGCAGTGCCGCGCGGACGCCGGGGACTGGACTCGCGGATCAGGTTCGCGAGCGCCGTGGCGAGGGGGAATTGCCGGTGGTTCACATGCCGCCCCACCCCAAACCGCTGTGCCCGGGCTCTGTTCGGGGATTCAGCAGTGCCGCGCGGACGCCGGGGACTGGACTCGCGGATCAAGTCCGCGAGCGCCGTGGCGAGGGGGAGTTGCCAGTGATTCGCATGCCGCCCCACCCCAACCCGCCGTACCCGGGCTTGACCCGGGTACCCAGCAGTGCCGCGCGGACGCCGGGGACTGGACTCGCGGATCAAGTCCGCGAGCGCCGTGGCGAGGGGGAGTTGCCGGTGGTTCACTTGCCGCCCCACCCCAACCCGCCGTGCCCGGGCTTGACCCGGGTACCCAGCAGTGCCGCACAAATGCCGACGACCGGGCTGATGAACCGAACCCGCTCCCCTCAGCCAAGCGCCTTGCGGAACAGGTCCAGCGTGCGGCCGTTGGCCAGATCGGCGGAGGCCTGGTCGTAATGCTCGCCGCCCTGGCGGGCGAAGGCGTGATCCTGCCCCTCATAGTCGTACAGGGTGACATGGTCATGCCCGTCCAGCGCCGAATGCATCGCCTGCTGCTGCTCGGTCGGCACGAAGCCATCCGCCGTCGGCACATGCAGGATCAGCGGCCCGGTGATGCTCTGCGCCTCGTCCAGCATGTCGGCGATGCCGACACCATAGTAACCGGAGGCCGCATCCGCATCCGTCCGCGTCATGGTCAGATAGGCCAGCAGCCCGCCCAGGCAGTAGCCGGTGGCACCGACCTTGCCGGTGCAGCCATCAACCTGGCGCAGCGCGTCGATGGTGGCCTGCACGTCCTCCATGCCCTTGGCCACGTCGAAGGCCTTGAAGCATTCGAAGGCGCGGCCCCAGTCGGCCTCCGTCTTGTCGGTCAGCTCGATCCCCGGCTCGATGCGCCAGAACAGGTCCGGGCAGAGCGCCACGAACCCTTCCGAGGCCAGCCAGTCGGCGGTCGCCCGCATGACGTCATTGACCCCGAAGATCTCCTGGATGACCACAACCCCCGGCCCCTTGCCGGACGCCGGCATCGCCAGATAACCCCCGAATTCCTCACCCGCCTTCGTGGTGATCGTCGTATTGAGCCCCATGATGCTCTCCTCCCGCCTGTTTCACGTGAAACAGTGTTCACGTGTTGACTATCTGGCGGGATGGTAGGCAGGGGGCGGGGTGTGGGCAAGGGGCGTTGATGACAGATCGGGCATCGCCAGATGCAGAGATACCGCCAGGTTTAAGGTGGTGCGCGATGCGGTGGGTGCCCGCTTGCTGGAACTGCCAGTTCCGTTCGCGCCGGTCTGCAAGGGCGTCAGGCGTGCAATTTACAAATAGCTTTAAGCAATGCCGCTGGATCGGTAAAATAGTGGAATGGTGGACGAGCAAAGTATCATGAATTTCGGGGATCTACGGTCTTGGCTAGGCACCAATTCGACTGAATGGGCACAGATTATCGCCTGCCGGGCGGCGTTGCGCGTCCTGCCGCTCGCGACAGCTGGATTGGTTGGCACTGGAATTCCTCAACCAAGAGTCTCACAATTTCTACTTTCTTGTTTTCGCGCTAGTCTAATACCGTGGGCGGCGCAGAAATATCCCGTCAACGACATGAGTGCCGCAGCGCTGGCCGCCGCCGTCGCCGCCTCAAGAGCCACTGATAGGTCCGTTCGGTGGTCTGCCTCCAGCGTCGTTGCCCGCGCCGCCGCTAGCTCCGCCGCGGAAGCCGCCGTGGCCTACGCTAACGCCGACCCCTCCACCGAAGTCTCCGCCGCCGCCGCCGCCGCCGCCGTCGCCGCAGCTAACGCCGCCACCAGTGGCAGCGTCAATGCCTGGTCTGCGGTAATCCGGGATGCTGAATGGCTGACGGCCCATCGCGATGAAGGCCTCGTCGACTGGCCTCTCTGGCTCGAAGATGTGCGTGAAAACGGGCGCTACGAGACGAACATGCCAGCCGGGGTACGATCCGCACTGGATGGTTTCGCCAACAGCCGCCTTGCGGAAAGGTATGGATTCAGTCCGTGGATTGCATGGTACCGCGCCATTCTCCCAAACACTGCCCTTAGAGCGCCACGGGACTACTTCGGTGAAGCCCTGACCCTAAGGATTGTAGGTCAAACCAACGAATGGTGGGAGCGACCGGCATCGGAAGTCAATGCCGACATCAGCGAATGGTTGAATGAGCGCCAGTCCGATCCAGAATTTGATCGTGACTTGAAAACCGCGCTGGAAAATCTGCCCACACAGACGCCCGCAGCCTATCGGTTTCTCTGGCAGGACGGTCGTATCAGGGCTGAACCGCCCGATCCATCACCTGGCGACAGCGCGGTCGCACAGGATTTGCTGGATGAGACCCGGCGCAAGGCGGAGGCACTCACGACAACCCTGAAACAGTCGAACGCTGACCCTTATGTCCACCGTTCGGTATGCGATTTGTTGGGCGTCCTGCCTGCCGCAGTCGGCGACCTGCGTCCCGGCCTGCTGCTTTCCCGCGCCCGGTCCGTCGAGGCCATCGCCGCCGCCTACGCCGGATCCGACGGTGAACAGGAACTGTTTCCGGGGGCTGTCGCGCAGGTTCTCGACCTGTCTGAGACCGTGCGCGACCTGCAGGGGTGCTTGCCGGAAATTCGCGAAATCGAAGCCGAGCGGCTGGCACTCGAGATTGATCCCAGGAATGTCGATGAAGTTGGGAAGCTTCTCGAAGACATTGTCGACGCAGCGGTCACTGATCAGGATGTTGTTGACGAAAGCGCGAAGGAAGCGCTTCGGACAATGACCAACGAATCTGTGCAGGATGCGCCAATCCAGGTCAGGCAGCGACTGATAGCCGACCGTGCCCTTGTGGTTCGCAATTTCGCGTCACGGCTCTATCGCCAGGCAATTGAGTCCCGTTTGGCGGCTGAGGCGGCAGAGATGCGAACGGAATACTGGAACAAGGTGCGACCGAAACTTGTTGATGTGGCTGTAGTAGGCTCGGCGGTTGTTGCGGTGGTTGGTGTCTCGACAATAGCTGGTCATCTGGCCGGACCCGTGGCTGTTCTCGGAGTACTGGTGTATGGATTCCGCCAACTTGGAAAGTCAGCCAAACTACTTGAAGAATCATTATCGAAGGACGAATCGGGAGCGGACGACGTAGCCGGTGACGATGTGGTTGGAACCGCCCCGACTGACGAGCGATGAATCTCCCTTGGGGGCAACCAGTCTCCGTTTTTTTTGCTGCTACCATAACGTCCTTCATGCCTTAACAGCTAAACCTTGTACTCGACCCCACCGGCTGCCGAAAATCCGCCCATCTTGCGGTTGGCGGCGACGATGCGGTGGCAGGGGATGATGATGGGGATGGGGTTGCGGCCGCAGGCGGTGCCGACGGCGCGGGCGGAGGCGCCGAGATTCTCTGCCAAGCCGCCACAAGTGCGGACATGGTTGCCGTTCACTGGAACAGCCCTGCATTCTCGATGCTACCGCAACTGCAGATGTATGTGGTCGTCATGGCGGGCGGCACGGCATCCCTGGAAACGGATCTTTGGATGCGCCGTTTCAAGAGTCCTGACCAGATGCGGTTCCAGAAAGATCTTTCCGACCTGATCGTCAGCCGCAAGGATCTGCAGGACGGCTCTGTTGCGCGCCATGTCCAGTGCGTAGTCGCGCCAGAGAGGTTGCAGTTTCCCGAGATTCCACCTGAGCGTTGGCCATCGGCGGGCACATCCTGTCGGACCGTCCTCGAAGGCGAAATAGCCGACGGGGGACCGCGTAGCACCTGGCAGATAGCCTGATGCGTCCTGGTAGTAGAATGCGAGGTCCACCTTGTCCCCATCGTCATGCGACAGGTGCGGCAACAGCGGAAATCCATCGAAGAACGGGAAATTCGCATCCAGAACGAGCGTTTCGGTTTCCGGAAAACGCCTGTTCATCTCTTCTGCTGTCTGGATCAGAACAGCCTTGAGATCGGGGGAAACATAGTTGCGGTTGAGGGCACAGTACGTCCAGCTCTGCACCTGGAGCGGCCCCTCATCGAAGCAACTCAGGGCGACACGACCAAATATCGGCGCGATCCATATCGTTGCCGCTGTCAGGATGACATAGACCAACAGGAACGATGCCAGCCTGCGTCGAAAGAGCAGCGATATGGCCCAGGCCAACCCGCCAATCTGGGTCAGGATCGTCAAGAGCACGACGACAGAAATATGGAAAAGAACGCGGAACATCGCCGCAACCACTCAGCCGACCTACAACAACGCCCCCTCATGCCGCAGCAGCCACACCTTGTCCTCAACCCCGCCTGCCGCTGAAAAGCCGCCCATCTTGCCGTTGGCGGCGACGATGCGGTGGCAGGGGATGATGATGGGGATGGGGTTGCGGCCGCAGGCGGTGCCGACGGCGCGGGCGGAGGCGCCGAGTTCCTCGGCGACGCCGCCGTAGGTGCGGACGTGGCCCTTCGGGATGCGCTGCATGATGTGCCAGACCAGGCGCTGAAACGTTGTGCCTTCCGGGCGGACGGGCAGGTCGAAGGCGTCCAGGTCGCCCGCGAAATAGGCGCGGAGCTGCCGGTCGGTCTCCGCGATCAGCGGGTGTTTCAGGGCGATCTCGGTGGGGGTGACCGCGTCGTCGGACTCCGTGCCCGTGTCCTCCACCTTCCAGCGCAGTTCGGTGATGGCGTCCTCATCGATGCGCAGCCGGATCGGCCCCAGCGGGCTTTCCAGGATGGTTGTCAGCATTGGCCTGTCTCCCCCGTCCTCCAGGCTCCCGTCAGCCTGCTTCCATCAGCCTGCTTCCTTCAGGGCCTGCGCCAGCTGTTCCGGGTCCGTGATGGGCAGACCGCAGACCATCTGCCGACAAAGATACGCGGTTGGCGTGCCCTGCGCCATGGTCTTGCCACTTGCGGGGTGGTGATCGGGCAGGCTGGCGTCCGGATCGATGCGGGACAGCAGGCGGTCCGGTCCGGCGCTGGTCGCCACGGCGCGCAGCAGGGCATCGGTCTCCATGGTGTCCGGCGGGCCGACCACCACCACGTCCTGCGTCGCCATGTCGAAGGCGACCGCGTTCAGGGCGGTGGCGATGGGGAAGAAGTTCCGCGTCACCTGATCGGCCACGACATCGGTCAGGGCCTGCAACCGCTGCCGCCAGGCGGGCCTGCCGGTCAGGCGCCAGAGCCGCGACAGGTTCTCGATCATCACGCCATTGCCGTTGGGGGTGGCATTGTCGCCCAGGCCCAGGCTGCGCACGATCAGCGCCTCCGCATCGTCGGCGGTGAAGTGATAGGCGCCGCTGCCCGGCTCCAGGAAATGCCGTTCCAGGGTTTCGGTCCAGGTGCTGGCGAGATCCAGATAGCGCGGATCGCCCGAGACCTCGTGCAGCGCCAGCGCGCCGCGCGCCATGCCGGCGTGATCGTCCAGCATGCCGGAGATCCGCGCCTCTCCTTGGCGGAAGCTGTGGTGCAGCCGGCCCTCACCGTCGCTCATGTCGCCGACCACGGCGTCGAAGGCCTGGCGTGCGGCGTCGATCCAGGTCGGCTCGGCGAAGGTCGTCCCGGCCTCCACCAGGGCCGCGATCATCATGCCGTTCCAGTCGGCCAGCACCTTGTCGTCCCAGCCCGGCCGGACCCGCCCGGCGCGGTGGGCCAGCAGGCGGGTGCGGCAGTCGGCCAGCATGGCCTCCGTCTCCGCATCCATCAGATCCGGCTGCAGGCGGCGGTTGAGGATGTTGTGGCCCTCGAAATTGCCATCCGGGGTGACGTCATAGTGGCTCTTGAACAGGGCCGCATCGACGCCGAGGACCGCATCCACTTCCGCTTCGTCCCAGACGTAGAACTTGCCCTCCACGCCCTCCGAATCCGCGTCCAGCGTGGCGGCGAAGGCCCCGTTCTCCGCCACCATCTCCCGCAGCACCCACTCCGCCGTCTCCCGGATGCGCTGTTCCAGCAGGGGATGGCGCTCCCGCCGCCAGACCTGGGTCATCAGCATCAGCAGGGCGGAATTGTCGTAGAGCATCTTCTCGAAATGCGGCGCCAGCCACTCCGCATCGACCGAATAGCGCGCGAAACCGCCGCCCAGGTGGTCGTAGATGCCCCCCTGCGCCATGCGGATCAGGGTGTTCATGACGGCGTGGCGCATCTGCGGGTTGGCGCTGCGCAGGTGGGCGCGCCAGACCATCTCCAGGATCGGCACCTGCGGGAACTTCGGCGCCTGGCCGATGCCGCCGTGGGTCGGATCGAACTCCTGCAGCAGCCGCTCCGCCGCGCGGTCCAGCACATCCGCGGTGATCTGCGGACGGCTCTCCGCATCGGGCAGCTTCGCATTCTGCTGCAGGCCGTTGGTCAGGGCCTCGACATTCTTCACGATGGTGTCGCGGTCGGTCTCGTAGACCTCCCGCACCCGCTCCAGCACCGCGGGGAAGCCGGGGCGGCCATAGCGGGTTTCGGGGGGGAAATAGGTGCCGCCCCAGAACGGCTTGCCCTCCGGCGTCAGGAACATGGTCAGGGGCCAGCCGCCCTGTTCCCCCAGCATGGCCAGCGTGGTCTGGTAGATGGTGTCGATGTCGGGGCGTTCCTCCCGATCCACCTTGATGTTGATGAACAGGTCGTTCATCAGCGCCGCCACAGTCGGGTTCTCGAAGCTCTCGTGCGCCATGACGTGGCACCAGTGGCAGGCGGCATAGCCGACCGACAGCAGCACCGGCTTGCCCGTGCGCGCCGCCTCGTCCAGCGCTGCCTGGGACCAGCCCTGCCAGTGGACCGGATTGTCCGCGTGCTGCACCAGATAGGGGCTGGTTTCCCGGTCGAGGTTGTTGCGGGCGAAATCAAGGGTCATGCGCTGGCTGCTCCCGGAACCTGTTGGCGATGGCCACCATTGCCGCGAGGGGGCGGAATGGGGTCATATGGTCTGTCACTTCCTGACCATAGGACGGCCATCATGAAAGTCACCATCGACATAGACTGCACGCCCGAGGAAGCCAGGACCTTCATGGGCCTGCCCGACGTGCAGCCGATGCAGCAGCGACTGCTGGGCGAGCTGGAGGAGCGGCTGCGCCAGAACGTGCGGGACATGGAGCCGGAAGCGCTGATGAACAAGTGGCTGCCGCTGGGGATGCAGGGCGTGGAGAACATCCAGAAGGCCATGTGGTCCACCATGATGAATGCGGGAAAGAAGCCGACGGAATGACCGTCCCGACTTCCCCGATCCTGCCCACAACCTGACCTTTCGGGGGATCGCGCCATCAGTGCCGCCGATACCATCCATGCGCTGTCCAGTGCGCCCGGCCCCGCCGGTGTCGCCGTCGTGCGCCTGTCCGGGCCTGCAACCCGTGCCGCGCTGATCGCGCTGGCCGGGGATCTGCCGCCCGCCCGCCACGCCGCGCTCCGGTCCCTGCGGGACCCGGCGACGGGAGAAGTGCTGGACCGGGGGCTGGTGCTGTGGTTCCCGGCCCCGAACAGCTACACGGGGGAGGATCTGGCGGAGCTGCACGTGCATGGCGGTCGCGCGGTGCTGGACGGCCTGTTCCGGGCGCTGGCGGCGCAGCCCGGCCTGCGCATGGCGGAGGCGGGGGAGTTCACCCGCCGCGCCGTCGCCAACGGCAAGCTGGACCTGACAGCGGCGGAGGGGGTGGGCGACTTGATTGCCGCCGAAACCGCCGCGCAACGGCGGCAGGCCCTGCGGCAGGCGGATGGTCACCTGGCGGCGCTCTATCAGGGCTGGAGCGCCGATCTGATCGCCGTTCTGGCCTATATGGAGGCCTGGCTGGATTTCCCCGATGAGGATCTGCCGGACAGTCTGGTGCCGGAAACGACGGCCCGGCTGGCTGCGCTGCATGGCCGTATTGCCGAACACCTGGCCGATGCGCGGCGCGGCGAGCGGGTGCGGACGGGGTTGCAGGTCGCCATTGTCGGCGCGCCGAACGCAGGCAAGTCGACCCTGCTTAACGCACTCGCCCAGCGCGACGTCGCCATCGTCACGGCGGAGCCGGGTACGACGCGGGACGTGCTGGAGGTACAGCTCGATCTCGGCGGTCACGCGGTCACCCTGCTCGATACGGCGGGTCTCAGGGAGACGGAGAATGCCGTCGAGCGGGAGGGGATCCGAAGGGCGCGGGAACGGGCCGGTAGTGCGGATGTGGTGGTTCATCTGGTGGAAGCCGGGACTCATTCTGCGCCCCTGGAACTGACTGGCGGTGCACCGGGCGAGGCTGAGCCGCCGGTCATTTCCGTGCGCAGCAAGGTGGACCTCCCCCACGATCCTGAACCCCAAGATATGGTGTCATCATCTGTCATCGACCTCTCGGTCATGAGTGGCGTGGGCCTACCGGACCTGCTGCGGCGACTGACGGACATGGCCCGGGAACTGACCGAAACGGGCGGCGCCGTACCCCCGACGCGCTGGCGGCATCGCGAGAGCCTGGGCCACACGGTGGCGGCGCTGGACCGCGCGCAGGAGGGCCTGACAAATGGTCTGCCACTGGAGCTGGTGGGGGAGGATCTGCGCATTGCGATCCGGGCGCTGGGCCGGATCACCGGCAAAGTGGATGTGGAGGATCTGCTGGATGTGATCTTCCGGGATTTCTGCATCGGCAAGTGAACGGGGTCGACCTGTTTCACGTGAAACAGCACACCCGCGACCCCTGTCAGGCCCGCACCGCATTGACTCACGCGGCATCAGGAGTAGAAGCAGGCCCATGAAGAGCGAGACCGGTACATTCTGGGATGTCATCGTCATTGGTGGCGGCCATGCGGGCTGTGAAGCCGCCGCGGCTGCGGCCCGTACCGGGGCGCGGACGCTGCTGCTGACCCACCGCCTCGACACCATCGGCGAAATGTCCTGCAACCCGGCCATCGGAGGGCTGGGCAAGGGTCACCTGGTGCGGGAGATCGATGCGCTGGACGGGGTGATGGGCCGCGTCGCCGATGCGGCCGGGATTCAGTTCCGCCTCCTGAACCGGTCCCGCGGCCCTGCCGTGCGGGGACCACGGGCGCAGTCCGACCGCAAGCTCTATCGCAACGCCATGCAGGCCATACTGGCGGAACAGTCCGGCCTGACCCTCAAGGCCGCCGCTGCCGAAGACCTGGTCATCGACCGGTCGGGCGACCACCCACGTGTGACCGGTGTGGTCACATCCGACGAGGAGGTCCTACCCGCCGGTCGGGTGGTCCTGACCACCGGCACCTTCCTGCGTGGCCTGATCCATATCGGGGAGAAACGCATCCCGGCCGGGCGGGCAGGGGAGGCTCCGGCGACCGGGCTGGCCCTGACCCTCGAACGCGCCGGGTTTGCGCTGGGACGTCTGAAGACGGGGACGCCACCACGGCTGGATGGCCGCACCATCGACTGGTCAGCCCTCGATGAGCAGAAGGGGGATGAGCCGCCGGTGCCGTTCTCCTTTCTGACCAGGGCGATCACGACGCCACAGATCTCCTGCCACATCACGGAGACCAACCCGGCGGTGCATGACATCATCCGGGCCAATCTCTCCCGCTCCCCCATGTACTCGGGTCAGATCGAATCCACCGGGCCACGCTATTGTCCCTCCATCGAGGACAAGGTGGTGCGGTTCGCGGATCGGGCGCGGCATCAGGTGTTCCTGGAGCCGGAAGGACTGGACGACGATACCGTCTATCCCAACGGGATTTCGACCAGCCTGCCGGAGGAGGTGCAGCATGAACTGCTGCGCCACATGCCTGGCCTGGCGAATGCTCGTATCATTCGCCCCGGTTACGCCATCGAGTACGACTACGTCGATCCGCGCGAACTGCACCACAGTCTGGAGACGCGGCGGATCGGCGGTCTCTATCTCGCAGGCCAGATCAATGGCACCACGGGCTATGAGGAGGCTGCGGCCCAGGGTCTGGTTGCTGGCCTGAATGCCGCGCGCGATGCAGGGGGTCAGACACCCTGTATTCTCGATCGCGCGGAAGCCTACATCGGTGTCATGATCGATGATCTGGTCACCCGCGGCACGGCTGAGCCCTATCGTATGTTCACGTCCCGCGCCGAATACCGCCTGTCGCTCCGGGCCGACAATGCCGACCAGCGTCTGACAGCGCGTGGGGTCGAAATGGGCTGTGTCGGACAGGCACGGGCGCATGTCTACACCGCGAAGGCGGAAGCGCTGGCGGAAGCCCGTGAGACGGTCGCCGGGCTGAACCTGACGCCACAGGAAGCGCGGCGTCACGGCCTGCAGGTCAACCTGGATGGCGCCCGTCGTACAGCCGCTGACCTGTTGCGCTACCCCGCCATCGACCTGTCAGACCTGATCCGGGTCTGGCCAGAGCTGGCCGCCTATGATGCGGGCGTGCGGGAGCAGCTGGAGATTGATGCGGTTTACGCCGGCTATCTGGAACGGCAGCAGGCGGACATCGTCGCCTTCCGCAAGGATGAGTCGCTGGTATTGCCTGAGGATCTCGACTTCGCGTCCATCAGTGGTCTGTCCAACGAGATGGTGGAGAAGCTGCAACGCGCACGCCCCGCCACGCTGGGCCAGGCCGGTCGGATACCGGGTGTGACCCCGGCTGCCCTGACCCTGCTGCTGGCCCACGTGCGGCGCGGTGTCGGTGTCGCCCGAACACCTGCAGGCTGACCGCCATGGATGCCGAAGGGTTCAGGGCGCGGAGTGGTGTTTCACGTGAAACAGTGTCCCGCCTGCAAGCTCTCGAAACCTTGCTGAACCGGTGGAACCCGCGCATAAATCTTGTCGCACGCTCCACCCTGAACCAGTTCTGGTCCCGGCATGTACTGGATTCCTGGCAGCTTGTGCCGCTGGTTCCGGCCCCGGCCCGCACCTGGATCGATCTGGGCAGTGGCGGTGGATTTCCGGGACTTGTGGTCGCCGCGACCCATCCCGCCCATGTGACGCTGATCGAGTCCGATGCCCGCAAGTGTGCCTTCCTGCGGGAGGCCGCGCGGACCATGGGTCTGGAGATCACCGTGATCACCGGACGGATCGAAACGGTGACGGATCTAAGGGCCGATGTCGTCAGCGCGCGTGCCCTGGCACCGCTGTCGAAGCTTCTCGAATGGGTTGAACCCTTCATGCAACCGGACAGCGTCGGCGCTTTTCTGAAGGGTCAAGATATTGAGAGTGAGTTGACCGCGGCCACGAAATGTTGGAAATTCTCCTGGGAGCGTCATCAGAGCCTCAGTGACGGGGCTGGCTCCGTACTCCTGGTCCGGGGGCTGGAACACCATGGAAATGCCAACAGGTAGCAGACTTGCCCGCAAGCTTGCCGTCGTGAACCAGAAGGGCGGGGTGGGCAAGACGACCACCGCGATCAACCTGGGGACAGCGCTGGCGGCGGTGGGTCGGAAAGTGTTGCTGGTCGATCTCGACGCGCAGGGCAATGCTTCCACCGGGCTGGGTATCGACCGGGCGAAACGCGACCGCACTTCCTACCATCTGCTGGTCCGGGCCTCCACGGTAGGGGCGACGATCGTGCCGTCAGCCATACCCAACCTGGACATCATTCCGGCATCGGTAGAGCTGTCGGGCGCGGAGCTGGAACTGGTAGAACTGAACCCGCCGCAACGCCAGCTCGATGAAGCCCTGCGCCCGGTGATCCATGAGTATGACTTCATCCTGATCGACTGCCCGCCCTCCCTGAACCTGGTGACGGTCAACGCGATGGTTGCGGCGGACGCGGTGCTGGTGCCGCTGCAGTGCGAGTTCTTCGCGCTGGAGGGCCTGTCGCAATTGCTTTCCACCATCGACCGGGTGCGGCGTACCCTGAACCCGAAGCTGGAAGTGCAGGGGATCGTGCTGACCATGTTCGACCGGCGCAACCGGCTGTCGGAGCAGGTGGCCGATGATGTGCGGGCGCATCTGGGTGCCAAGGTCTATGACACGATCATTCCGCGCAATGTGCGGGTATCGGAGGCACCCTCGCATGGACGCCCCGCCCTGTTGTATGATCACCGCTGCGCCGGCAGCCAGGCCTATATCCAGCTTGCCGGTGAGATGCTGCGACGGGAACGGCAGCGAACAGCGGCCTGAGGCACGGATCGCCAGGTGCCGCCGGGGTTGGATCGTGACCACGCCGATTTCCGCATTGTTTCAGAGAGTTGTCCGCCATGGAGCGGGCAGGGCCGGTCGGGACGACCGGTGACGCGGTTCAGGGAGCCAGCAGAAAGATGACCTTCAACGACGATTCCGGTGATCAGGATCGACCCAGGCCGGATACGGCGAACAGCGGTCGCAACCCCTCCTCGCGCGGCCTCGGACGCGGCCTTTCCGCCCTGCTGGGGGAGGAGGTCGGCGAGAACGAGCGGGTCCGTGATCGCGCCCGTGGCCTGAAACAGATCCCCGTCGCCTACCTGCGGCCCGGCAGGTTTCAGCCGCGTCAGGCCTTCGACGAGGACGAGCTCGCGACCCTGGTGCAGTCGATCAACCGCCAGGGCATCCTGCAGCCGCTGATCGTCCGGCGCCTGCCAGGCGACGCGGAGGAGACCTACGAGATCGTCGCCGGGGAGCGGCGCTGGCGCGCGGCACAGATCGCGCAGCTGCACGAAGTCCCGGTCATCATCCGCGACCTGAGCGATACCGAGACGCTGCAGATCGCCCTGATCGAGAACATCCAGCGCCAGGACCTGAACCCGATGGAAGAGGCGGAGGGCTATCAGCGCCTGATGCGGGAGTTCAGTCATTCCGCCGCGGACATTGCCGAAGCGGTCGGCAAGAGCCGCAGTCACGTCGCCAATGCAGTGCGTCTGCTGTCCCTACCGGACGATGTGAAGTCCTACGTCCGGTCGGGCGAATTGACGGCAGGTGCGGCGCGAGCGGTGATCACCGCCGACGATCCGGCGACGCTGGCGCGGGAGGTGGTGGAGCGTGGCCTGAACGTCCGGGACGTCGAAGCCATCCGGCGTCAGGTCAAGCAGGGAACGGAAGCCAGACCGAAGCCGGAGCCGCGCAAGGACGCGGATACTGCGGCTCTGGAGCAGAGCCTGGCCGACGCCTTGGGTCTGAAGGTCGAGATCCGGCACAAGGGTTCCAGGGGCGAGGTGCGTATCATCTATCGTACGCTGGAGCAGCTCGATGAGATCTGCCAGAGGCTCACACGGACCTGAGCAGGCACGAGCGGGCATGTAGTGCCGTCGCACAGTAGGACCATGGAGTGCGCCGACTTGTAGTCCGACTGCTCAGAAGCGACGGCTGCGTTTCGCCATACCCTGTGCCGCTGTGCCGAGCCGGAGCAGCAGATCCCGATAGACCAGATTCTCAGATAGTTGGCCGGATCGTCCACGGATGTCCGCCTCCACGATCAGGCGTCGGGCCGTGGCCCTACGGTCGGAGGGCCAGTAGTCCGCCATGCGCCGGAAGGCGTCCTGGCGGGCGTGGGGAAAGATCCGCATGCCCTTCATGGCGGCCTCGACCGGCTTGCCCGCCTGGCGCGCTGCGTCGAGGACATCGAAGCGGTCGAACTGGGTCAGCAGGGATGTGATGGTGATGATCGGGTGGGTCTTCTCGGCCATGCTCTTGTCGAACAGGCGCAGGGCCTGCGCCGTGTCACCCCCGAGGCAGGCAAAGGCGATGGTCTCGAAGCCGACAGCGGAACTGTCCCCGAGCGCCGCCTCGACATCGGCCAGTGTGATCTCCTGCTTCGGGTCGCCGACATAGAGGGTCAGCATGCGGATGGTTTCGCGATTCATCCGCCGATCCGGTCCCAGACGGGCCACGAGAGCCTGTCTGGCGTCGCCGAGAATGCGAAAATCCTCCTCACGCAGGATTTCGTCGACGAGACGGTCCATCGTACCGGCGTCATCGGGGTAACAACCAACGGCTACTGCGTTGATTACCTTGGCAGAAGCGACCCGACTGCGCAGTTTCTGGTTCGGTCGCACATCGCCGAGTTCGACAGTGACCAGCGACCCGACCGGATTGTCCAGCCAGGACTCCACCGCGCGGGAGGCCGCGGCGCCGCCGGCGTTGACGACGCGGATGACGCGCTCGCCGCCAAACATGCTGACCTGTGCGGCCTCGTCCGAGAGCCGGGCGGGATCGTCGGCCAGGGTATCACCTTCGAGACGGAGGATGTCGTCCGTCCCTGCGGCGTCGCCCAGGTGCCTGCGCGCCACCGCCATGGCGCGTTCCGCGGCGAGACCGGTATCCGGTCCGTAGAAGACATAGAGGCGAATGTCGGGGTGGGTGCGGCCCAGCTTGCTGTCGGCGTCCCGTCCCTTCCATTCCATCGGATTACCTGTCCCGCAGTGCCAGCAGCAGTCGCGTGCGGATGGCCTCACCCACCTGTTTCCCGGCGAGGCGTTCCGCATCGCGCTGGCCGACAAGCGTGGCGAAGGTGTCGGCCACGACATTGTAGGCCACGGTGCGCCGGACCTGTCCCCGCTCGTACGTGGTCAGGCCGGCGGCATCCTGAAGCTGCCAGGCCACATCGACGATGACATTCACCCGCGCGGCAGACTCATCGGCCTGAATGGCCACACGTTCGGTGCTGGTCGTCATCCGGGAGCGCAGCCGGTACTTTGGCTGGATGCCGTTCTGGCGGTCGCCGATGCCGTCCAGAATCGCCAGCCGCATGGCCTGACCGATCCGGCCCGAGGGCTGGTCCACGCTGACGCTGCGCAGGCTGCTGGCCAGTGATCCGCCGCCCGGGGCATAGACCGGCTCGAAGCCGCAGGCGGCGAGCGCCAGTCCCAGTCCCAGCGCCAGCAGACCTGTCCGCAGCATCGTGGAAAGCCGTCCGGCACGATCCCGCATCCGGCCTGCCGCCCCTCCGATCCCGCATGTGCGTTCGCTATCTGGCATCAGACCACAATATTGACGATCCGGTTGGGCACAACGATGACCTTGCGCACGGGCTTGCCGTCGATGGCGCGCACGACGTTCGGTGCCTCCAGCGCGGCGGCGCGCACGGCTTCCTCGTCGCTGTCCTTCGCAATCTCGATCACCGCGCGCTTCTTGCCAAGCACCTGGACGGCGATGCTGACCACATCCTCGGCCACCAGTGCCGGATCGGCCTCCGGCCAGGGCGTGTCGACCAGCAGGCCGGAACCGTCCAGCATCTCCCAGGCCTCCTCCGCCATGTGCGGGGTCAGCGGTGCCATCAGGCGCACCAGGGTCTCGACGGCGAAGCGCCGCACGGCCCTGTCGGTGGCGGAATCGCCGCGCAGCTTCTCGATGGCATTGGTCAACTGGTGCAGTCGTGCCACCGCCTTGTTGAAGTGGAACCGTTCCAGATCATCGGTGAACCCGGCGATGGTGCGGTGCGCGGTGCGCAGCAGCTCGTCGGCGGCGGACCCGGCATCGGGCGCGGGCGCGCCGTCGGTGGCACCGGTGTCCCGAACCGTCTGCCGCACGGCGCGCCAGGCGCGCTGCAGGAACCGCCAGGCGCCGTTCACGCCCTCGTCCGACCACTCCAGATCGCGCTCGGGCGGGCTGTCGGAGAGCATGAACCAGCGCGCGGTATCGGCGCCGAACTTGCCGATGATCGCGCCGGGATCGACGGTATTGTTCTTCGACTTGCTCATCTTCTCCAGCGGCCCCTCGACCACTGCAGCACCGGTTCCGGCCTGGGTCAGGCTGCCGTCAGCGGCCTTCTCGACCTCCTGCGGATAGACCCAGATGTCGCCGCCGTTGGCATCGCGGCCCGCGTGATAGGTCCGGTGGGTCACCATGCCCTGGGTGAACAGCCCGTCGAACGGCTCATCCAGCGCGCCATAGCCGCTCTGCTTCATCGCCCGCATGAAGAAGCGGGAATAGAGCAGGTGCAGGATCGCATGCTCGATGCCGCCGATGTACTGATCCACCGGCAGCCAGTAGTCGAACTCCTCCGGCCGTACCGGCACATCGGTGGCGTCGGCGCTGGCGAAGCGCGCGAAGTACCAGGATGAATCGACGAAGGTATCCATCGTGTCGGTCTCGCGCCGCGCATCGGCACCGCATTTCGGGCAGGCCACGTCACGCCAGGTCGGATGATGGTCCAGCGCGTTGCCGGGCTTGTCGAAGGTGACATCCATCGGCAGCGCCACCGGCAGATCGGCGGCCGGAACCGGCACCACGCCGCAGGCATCGCAATGTATGACCGGGATCGGACACCCCCAGTAGCGCTGGCGGCTGAGGCCCCAGTCGCGCAGGCGGAAGTTCACGGTGCGCTCACCGGTCTTCGCGCCCTCGATCCGGTCGATGATCTCCGCCTTCGCATCCGGCACGGTCATACCGTCGAGGAAGCGCGAGTTGATCAGCAGGCCGTCGCCCGTGTACGCCGTGTTGCCGACTGTAAACGACGCCGCGTCGCTGTCTGACGGACAGACGACAGGGGTCACGTCCAGACCGTACTTGCGGGCGAAGTCCAGGTCACGCTGATCGTGCGCCGGGCAGCCGAAGATGGCACCGGTGCCGTATTCCATCAGCACGAAGTTGGCGATGTATACGGGCAGGGTGATGCTGTCATCCAGGGGATGACGCACGCGCAATCCGGTGTCGAAACCCTTCTTTTCCGCGCGTTCCAGCGCTTCCTCCGAGGTGCCCATCTGGCGGCACTCCTCGACGAAGGCCTGCGCGCCGGGTTTGTCGGCGGCGATCTGCTGGGCCAGCGGATGCTCGGCGGAGATGGCCATGAAACTGGCACCGAACAGGGTGTCAGGCCGGGTGGTGTAGATGGTCAGACCGTCCTCGTGACCCGTGACCGTGCCATCGAAGGCGAAGGTCATGCGCAGACCCTCGGACCGGCCGATCCACTGGGTCTGCATGGCGCGCACCCGGTCGGGCCAGCGGTCCATGGTGCCGAGGGATGACAGCAGCTCGTCGGAGAATGCGGTGATGCGGAAGAACCACTGGGTCAGCTTGCGCTTCTCCACGACAGCGCCGGAGCGCCAGCCGCGCCCGTCGATGACCTGTTCGTTGGCCAGCACGGTGTGGTCCACCGGATCCCAGTTCACCCAGCTCTCGCGCCGGTAGACCAGGTCCTGTTCCAGCATGTCGAGGAACAGGCGCTGCTGATGCTGGTAGTAGCTGACATCGCAGGTCGCGAACTCGCGCGACCAGTCGAGGCTGAGGCCCATGGACTTCAGCTCGGCCCGCATGTTGTCGATATTGGCCCAGGTCCATTCCGCCGGATGCACCTTCTTGTCGCGCGCTGCGTTCTCGGCGGGCAGGCCGAACGCATCCCAGCCCATCGGGTGCAGCACGTTGAAGCCCCTGGCGCGCTTGTAGCGGGCGACCACGTCCCCCAGCGTGTAGTTGCGCACGTGCCCCATGTGGATGCGTCCCGACGGATAGGGGAACATCTCCAGCACGTAATATTTCTCGCGGCCCGGGTCGGCCTCGGCGCGGAAGCTCTGGCGTTCATCCCAGACCGCCTGCCACTTCGGCTCGGTCTCGGCGGGGTTGTAGCGTTCGTTCATGTCGGTCATGGCGGCTGTCATCTGTCGGCGATGGGAAATCGGATCATGGCGGGGCCCGGACAGCCGATCCGATCGCGTCGGATCGGCGTGCGGGTCAGTGCTTGGGCAGGGGGCGCGTCACGGCAGCCGGATGGCGCGTGACCCGACCCCGATCATAGCAGGCCGGATTCCTGCCGCAGCTGCAGGGCGCGGAACAGGATCGTCTCTTCCAGGTTCGTGCGCACCTTCTCGGTGGCGGGCAGATCGATCCACTGTCCGGTGCCACGCAGCTCCTGGCGGACAAGACCCAGCGAAAAGGCATCAGGCGAAAGGGACCGTGAGGTAAATGTCACATTCACGCGGAAACGCTCGGTCGGTGCGGCGGCGGGAACGTACCATTCCGTCCGGATCCGGCCTTCGCTTTCCGAAGCCTCGGTGATCGGCAGGAAGCCCAGCGTCTCCAGCGACGCCGTCCACAGGAACGGGTTGACGACAGAGCGTGCGGATACGGCCTGCTGCTGCTCACGTGCCGCAACGCGCTGACTTTCAACGGATTCCGCATCGCTGTCGCTGAAGGGATTGAGCGACGCGCACGCGCCAAGGGCCAGCGTGGCGAGGATCAGGAGCATCCTGGCCCCGCCGAGACGTGCTTTCATGTCTGCAATTCCGATGTTCTGAACATGCTCATTCCGGTTCTATCCGACGTTCCGCGAGACCACAACAGGCGCTGTCGTCTCGCGCGGCGGGATTGATTCAGCAGTTATGAGTGTGTAGTTCCCCTTTTCAGTAACCGCGTCTTCATTGTTGGCTGAAATCGTGCGTCCCATGCCCATTGCAGTTGCATCGACAGATCCTGATCGCGAATGGCTCCGCCGTCTGTGCGGAACCGTTGCCGTGCTCGTTGCGCTTGGTGGCGGCAGCGCCCTTGCGGGATCGGGTCTGAAGGCAGGCGGTACGCTGCAGCTTGTGGCCCCTGCGGAACAGTCGGTTCCCTCGGTCGGGCGTATCCGCGGCTCTGTCGCACCTGCGCTGGTGGATCTGCTGTCCCTGACCCCGCGTGATGGCGGGCAGAATGGCGGCGGTCTGAACCTTTCGGTCGAACCTTCGGAAACGCAGGCCGGAACGCCCCGTGTGGGCGTCGACTTCACCGACAGGGCGCTTGGCGTCGATTTCACCTTCTTCGGCAGTGTCGGCGACACGGCGCAGCGCCATGGGGTCTCCTCGCTTGCCCCGGCCAAGCCGGTTACCCGCTTGGCACTTTCCGCCGCCTCTGTCGATCCGACCTCTGATCCGGAGAGTGGCAGTGCCTGGCAGGTCGGTGGCCGCATTGGCTATGACGGCTTCTCCTTCGGTGCCGATCTGGCGCAGGGCGATGACCTGAAGCTGGGTCGCCTGCTGACCGACTACCGCCTGGGCATGAGCTATGCCGGGGCCAACTGGCAGGTCGGCCTGAAATATGTCCGCAGCCTGTCGGAGCGCGAACAGCAGATACCCGATACAGCCGACGCGCTGGAGATCGGCGGTGCCTGGCAGCTGAATGGCTCCATCGGCCTGGTTGGCGGCATCCAGTTCTGGGATCAGGGATCGTCCGCGGGTCTGGACAGCGAAGCCAATCGCGACGCACTGATCTTCCTGGGCACCCGTATCCAGTTCTGACGCCCGATTGTCCGGCGTTTCCCTGCACATGAACGGACACGCGAAACGTGATTGCGACAACGGTTGCACTCATCCCTCCCTTGCCCCCCGGCGCATCCTCGCCTAGTTGATGGCCGGGACCGGGAAGCTAGCCTCCCCCGGAATGACAGCGACACGGAAGATTGCCATGGATCATCTCGACCGGCTGGAAAGCCAGAGCGTCTATATCTTCAGGGAGGCGTTCAACCGCCTTGGCCGTGTCGGCATGCTCTGGTCGCTGGGCAAGGACTCCAACGTCATGATCTGGCTGGCGCGGAAGGCCTTTCTGGGCCATGTGCCGTTTCCGGTGATGCATGTCGATACGGAGAAGAAGTTCCCGGAGATGTACGAGTTCCGGGATCGCTACATCAAGGAATGGGACCTGAACTTCCTCAGCGGCAAATGCCCGCCGATCGAGGAGATCGATCCCAGCCTGCCGCCTGCCGCGCGCTCCGCTGCCCGCAAGACGGAGGGGCTGAAGAACTTCCTGGCCGCCAATCCCTTCGACGGCATCTTCGCCGGCATCCGCCGCGACGAGCAGGCGACCCGCGCCAAGGAACGCGTGTTCAGCCCGCGCGGTGCCACCGGCGCCTGGAACTTCCGCGATCAGCCGCCCGAGTTCTGGGACCAGTTCAACACCGACTTTCCCCCCGGTACCCATGTGCGCATCCATCCGCTGCTGCACTGGACCGAGATGGACATCTGGCTCTACACGAAGCGGGAGAAGATTCCCGTCATCGACCTCTATTTCGCCAAGGACGGGAAGCGTTACCGCTCGCTGGGGGACAAGGACATCACCAACCCGGTGGACTCGCAAGCGGAGACGCTGGACGAGATCATCGAGGAACTGCGGACCACCAGGGTCTCCGAACGGTCCGGCCGGGCCATGGATCACGAGGCCGAGGACGCGTTCGAGCGTCTGCGCGCCGACGGCTACATGTAAGGGGTCCGGACCATGAGCAGCCATCGCGAATCCCTGAAGACCGTCTTCGTCGGCCATGTGGACCACGGCAAGTCCACGCTGGTGGGGCGCCTGTTCCATGACACCGACTCGCTGCCCGATGGCCGGGTGGAGGAAATCCGCAAGATGTGCGAGCGGCGCGGCATGCCGTTCGAATATGCCTTCCTGATGGACGCGCTGCAGGCGGAGCGTGACCAGGGCATCACCATCGACACCTCGCAGATCTGGTTCAAGACGGCCAAGCGCGACTACGTCATCATCGACGCGCCGGGCCACAAGGAATTCCTGAAGAACATGATCACCGGCGCGGCGGCGGCGGATGCTGCCATCCTGGTGATCGACGCCAACGAGGGCGTGCAGGAACAGTCCCGCCGTCACGGCTACCTGCTGCATCTGATGGGCATCGGCCAGGTTACGGTCTGCGTCAACAAGATGGACCTGGTGGACTATTCGCAGGACCGTTTCGAGGCCATCGAGCAGGACTTCCGCGCCTATCTGACCAGCATCGGCGTGACGCCGAACCATGTCATTCCGGTTTCGGGGCGCGAAGGTGACCTGATCACCGGCCCGTCGAAGCGCATGCCCTGGTACCTTGGCCCCAGCATCACGGAGGCGCTGGACGGGTTCCGCGTGCCGCTGCCGGCCACCGACCAGCCGCTGCGGTTCCCGGTGCAGGACGTCTACAAGTTCGATGAGCGCCGGATTGTTGCCGGGCGGATCGAGAGTGGCACCCTCCGGGTCGGCGATACGCTGCTGTTCTCTCCCATCAACAAGACGGCGAAGGTCCGCACCATCGAGGCGTGGAACGTCGATCAGCTGCCCCTGAAGGCCTCCGCAGGTCAGTCGGTGGGCATCACGCTGGACGAGCAGCTGTTCATCGAGCGTGGCCATATCGCCAGTCACGAGAACCAGCCGCCGGTCGAGACCGACGTCTTCCGCGCCCATGTCTTCTGGCTGGGCAACGATGCGCTGGTGCCGGGCAAGACCTACAAGATGAAGCTGGCGAATGCGGAGGCGCGGGTGACCGTGCAGTCCATCGACCGGGTCATCGACACCGGCGACCTGAGCCATGTGCAGTCCGACCGGGTAGAGCGCAACGCGGTGGCGGAGATCACCATCCGCTCCCGCCAGATGCTGGCGCTGGATGAATTCCGCCACAACCAGAAGACCGGGCGCTTCGTGCTGGTGGACGGGTTCGACATTGCCGGTGGCGGCATCATTTCCATGGAAGGCTACGCCGACCAGCGCAGCCTGATCACCGTCCGGGCCACCAATGTGACCAAGGTCGAGGCTGCCATCGGGCCGGAGGAGCGTCACAAGCGCAATGGCCACAAGGGCGGCGTGCTCTGGTTCACCGGCCTGTCCGGGGCGGGCAAGTCCACCATTGCGGTCGCGACGGAACGGCGGCTGTTCGACAAGGGCTACCAGGTCTATGTGCTGGACGGCGACAACGTCCGCTTCGGTCTGAATGCCGACCTGGGCTTCAGCCCGGAAGATCGTGCCGAGAACATCCGCCGTGTGGGTGAGGTCGCGGCCCTGATGGCCAAGGCCGGGTTCATTGTCGTCACCGCCTTCATCTCCCCCTACCGCTCCGACCGGGACCGGGCACGGGCGGCGGCAGGCGCGGATTTCCACGAGATCCACATCGACGCCGATGTCGCCACCTGCGAAAGCCGCGACCCCAAGGGCCTCTACAAGAAGGCACGAGCGGGCGAGATCAAGGAATTCACCGGCATCTCGGCCCCCTATGAGGCACCGGACGCGCCGGAACTGACCGTCGATACCTCGGACCTGTCCGTCGACGAAAGCGTCGCCCGCGTCTCCGCCTACGTCGACCGCACCTTCACCCAGACCTGAAGGTCACGGTCCGGGCAAGCCGGGCACAGCGTCGGTGGGGTGTCGGTGGCGAGTTCCAATGCCCAACCCCCAGCCACGCCGCTCGCGGACTTGATCCGCGAGCCCAGGTCTCGGCACTGCGTCA
>Ga0070728_10001380_pt1 | contig 36749 bp, 35 predicted proteins | sample tdDd471_FD_66723 | JGI IMG/M metagenome (GOLD analysis project Ga0070728, IMG submission 66723) | Marine sediment microbial communities from the Atlantic coast under amendment with organic carbon and nitrate - tdDd47.1 | ecosystem: Environmental > Aquatic > Marine > Coastal > Sediment | place...
GGGCCATAGCGGTTGCTGGACGGGGCGACGCGCAGGTCGAGGCATTGGGCGCGCGTGCAGTTGAGCTTTCGGACATTATGTCCTCCATCGATGCCGCCGTGGCACAGGGGGACACGACGCTGAGCGGTGTCGTCAGTCGCACGGAGAGCGCCCTGGCGGCGGTGCGGCATGGCCTCGGCGATGTTGGTCAGGCCCTGGAAGACATGGACCAGCGCACCACCCGCAGTGCCGGTCTGCTCGCCGAACACGGGGAGCAGATCGATGAACTGAGCACCCGCGTGCTTGGTGGCATGGAACGGATGGAGCGGGCGTTTGCCCTGCGCTCCGACGCGCTGGAGCGGCTTGGACTGCGTGTCGATGCGACGGTGGAGAAGGCCGAGACCGACGTTACCGCCCGCACGGAAGCGGCGGCGACCCTGTTGGAGAAGATGGCCGGTGACGCGAGCCTGACCGTCGGTCGCGCGGCGGTCGCCGTGCGCGAGCTGCTGGACGAGATGGGGGCGCGGACCGACCGGATCAGCGCCAGCGTTGTCAGTGCCAACCTGGCGACGTCGGAGACCACCAGTCAGGTGGATGAGCGCGTGGCCGAACTGACGCTGCTGTTGCGGGACATAGAACGCACGGTCGCGGATACGGGCGCGCGGGTCACAGAGGTCGAGGATCGTGCCCGGGGAGCCGTCGAGGGGTTGGAGGCCGGTGTCGGTGCATTGGGCACAGTCGCCGTACAGCTGGACAGTCAGGCAGGAAATGCCGCCCTGCATCTGGACAGTATTTCCGATCTGATGCTGGATCGCACGGAGACACTCTCCACCTTGGTAGCCCGACTTTCCGACGCAGCCGTCGATGCCGACAGCGACGTGCGTGCCAGACTGGAAGGGCTGGCGGCCACGCTGGAGGACGCGATGGCCAGCACACGCCTGACGACGACCGCGCTGGCGCAGCAGGCAACGCGGGTTGAAGTGGTTGGCGGCGAGGTCGCCGGCCGCATCGATGTCTCCATCGCGCATGTCGACGAGCGACTGGCGGAGGCGGCGCAGGCCGCCGATGGTGCGGCGGCCCGGATGGCGGAGAAGACAGCCGAACTGGCCCTGATGGTGGGCGATCTGGGTGCCGCTGCCGGACAGGCAGAAATCTCGATCAGCGATGTCCGGTCCGGTCTGGATATCGTGCTGGCGGAGATCAACGAAGGCACCACCCGCATGGTGTCGGAGGTGCGTTCCCTCGGCAGCATGGCGCTGCGTACAGGGGACACGCTGAAAGGCAGTACCGAAGCGGTGTCTGCGCGCAATCAGGCCCTGCTGGACAGCTTCAACGCCGCCATTGGCGCGCTGGCTGACGACGGGCACCGGATCGGCGATCTGATCCAGTCGCTCAAGGACAGTGTCGGCGCGGCGGATACGGCGATTTCGCCTTCGCTGGACCGCATGGCCACCCGCGTTCGGGACGCCAGCGAACTGGCACGGATGATGGCTGAGTCGCTGGAGGCGGGAAGCGGTGCGATGCTGGTGGAGGCGGAGCAGGTGCGTGACCGGCTGGCCGCTCTGACCCGCGATCTGGATGTACGGGTAAAGGGGCTGGATACCGCGGCAGACGCCGTCACCACACGGGTGATCGGTGCCGCCGGAGAGATCGAACTGCGTGCCGAATCCCTCGGTGCACTGGGCACGCGCATCGGCAGCGAAACGCTTGCCCAGGCGGAGGCGCTGGCGACCCATATCAGCACGCTCGCCACGCGCGTCGATGAGAGCGAGAGCCGCATGAGCCAGTCCGGCCAGCGGATCGAGGATGCAAGCGGGCGCAGCACGGCGGCGGCACGGGCCGCAACCACGGCGATCGGTGAGGCGGTATCGGCGATCGATGCCGGGCTTGGCCGCACCGGCGACATGGAACTTGCTGCCGGGCGTCTCGCCAGCGTGGCGGAGGAATCCCGTAACCGGATCGGCACCGCTGCAGACGAGAGCCTGGCCCAGGCCCGCGAACTGGCACAGGAAAGCGCGCAGCTGACCGACCAGACCCGCAGCCTGGTCGAGGCAGCGGCTGGCGGTGCCGCACGTCTGGCCACGGCCCTGGCCAACGCCCGTCAGGAAACCCAGCGCTTCACCGATACCGAGAGCCGGGCAAGGGCCGAGGCGGAAGAGGTCGTCGATGCCCTTGGCGCACGTGTATCGATGGTGCAGCAGATGTCTGCCGATCTGAAGGCCACGGGCACGGATATCGATACCCTGCTGGCAGCACGCATCGACGCGCTTTCGAAGGCCGGTGACAATGCCAGACAGGCGGCGGGCGCCGTCTCCGAAGACCTGACCGATCATCAGCAACAGCTTGAGCGGATGACGGCGACAGCGCGCGACCACGCTGCGGAGATGGAGCAGGGCATCAGGGACGCCATTGCTCGGCTGCAGGCGGATTCGGTGGCGCTCGAACAGGGGTTCGGTACGGTCTTCAATCGTTTGCAGGACAGTACGGAACAGGCCGAGAAGGGGCTGACCAGCGCCCTCGGACGCCTTCAGGATGAGACAACAGCAGTGGAACAGGGGGCAAGCGCGGCTGCCACACGGTTGCAGGGCGAAGCCACGGCGCTGGGCCGGTCGCTGCGCGATGCAGGCAGCGAGGGTGACGGTGCCGCGCAGGTGGTTGCCGATGCGTTGGCTAAATTGCAGGCGGCGCTGGCCACCACACGCGCGGAGGCCACGGATGTGGATGCGGCAGCGACTGCCTCGACCGCTGCGCTGGAGCGACAGCGCAGGGCTTGCGAAGAGGCGATGGCCGAAGCGCAGAAGGCACTGGGCGATGCAGAACGGATCCTGAGTGCGCAGGTGGGCGCCATGGCCTCCACCTCCAAGGCCGCGACCATGCAGTCCGGTCTTGCCGCCAAGGCGTTCGAGGTTCAGGTCGGTCAGTTGCAGAAGGCATCGAAAGGGGCGGCCCGGGCGGCTGTCGAATTGCGCGACAGGACGGCGGACAATCGCGACAAGCGGTTCCTGCAGTCTGCGGCCTTCGTGGCGGAGGGGCTGAATTCCCTGTCGCTGGACCTGCACCGCCTGCTGGATCGCGATGCAACCGAGTCCGAATGGCGCAAGTTCTATCGCGGCGACCGTGGCTTCTTTGCCCGGCGGCTGGTGGCGCGCAGTGAGGCGAAGCAGATCGTGACGCTCTATCGGGATGGTGATGATTTCCGTCGCTTCGTGGACCTGTACCTCAACGAGTTCGAGTCGCTGATGCTGAATGTGGAGCGGGCTGATCAGCAGGGGATGCTGAATGCCGTGTTCCTCAGTGCCGATGTGGGCAAGCTCTATCTGCTGCTCTGCGAGGCGCTGGAGCGGGAGCCTGCGGGCAAGCGGATGTTGCAACGCGCATCCTGACTGATCTGGCCACTTGATTGCGGCCGCCTCTGTCTGGCATTGGACGCAGCGAACAACGGGGGGAGCGCGCCATGAAGGATGGCAACGGGATACTGGCCGAGTATGGCGTGACCGTCTTCGAGGTGATGAGCCGTCTTGCTATGGAGCATGGCTCGATCAACCTCGGGCAGGGCTTTCCTGACGACAATGGACCCGATGACGTGCGCGCCGTGGCGGCGGCGGCGCTGGAGGATCAGCCGAACCAGTATCCGCCGATGCTGGGGGTGCCCGACCTGCGGCAGGCGGTGGCCGCGCACGGCAAGCGGTTCTACGGGCTGGACGTCGACTGGCAGACGGAGACCATGGTCACGTCAGGGGCGACCGAGTCGCTCGCGGCCTGCTTCCTGGCGCTGATCGAGCCGGGGGACGAGGTGGTCTGCTTCGAACCGCTCTACGACTGCTACCTGCCCATGATCCGCCGCGCGGGCGGCATTCCGAAGCTGGTGCGGCTTGATCCGCCGGACTGGACCCTGCCGGAGGACCGGCTGCGCGCCGCCTTTGGCCCGAAGACCAAGTTCATCCTGCTGAACAACCCCCTGAACCCGGCGGCCAAGGCCTTCAGCCGCGCCGAACTGCAGATCATCGCCGATCTGGTGCTGGAACATGACACCTATGCCGTCTGTGACGAGGTCTATGAACACATCCTGTTCGACGGCCTGCAGCACACGCCGCTGATCAGCCTGGACGGCATGCGCGACCGCTGCATCAAGATCGGTTCGGCGGGCAAGACCTTCTCCCTGACGGGCTGGAAGGTCGGATACATGACCGCCTGCCCGGCGCTGCTGCAGCGCGTTGCCAAGGCGCACCAGTTCCTGACCTTCACCACCGCACCGAACCTGCAGCGTGCCGTGGCCTTCGGGCTGGCGAAGGACGACAGTTACTTCACCGGCCTGACCGCCGACATGCAGGCCAAGCGCGACCGCATCCGAGACGGTCTCACGGCCATCGGCTTCGAACCGGCGCTCTGCCAGGGCACCTATTTCCTGAACGCCGACATCCGCTCCGTGGGGTTCGAGGGCAGTGACGTGGACTTCTGCCGGGAGATCACCCTGAACGCCGGTGTCACCACCTTGCCCGTCAGCGCCTTCTACGCCTCCGAAGGCGCCCGCACCAACTTCGTCCGCTTCTGCTTCTCCAAGCAGGAGGGCCTTCTGGATGCGGCAGTGGCGAAGCTGGGGGACTGGGTGGCGAAGGGGTGAACCTCACCCGTTCCCGCGCTGCTCCCGCCAGAGGTCGAGCTTTTCCTGGACGGGGCGGTCGGAGAAGCTGAAGAGGACGGCGTCCGTGTCCGCGTTCAGGCTGTACCGGGCCCAGGACGGCACCACGAAATGGTCGCGGGGGCCGAAGCTGAAGGTCTCGTCGGCGATGGTGACGGTGCCCATGCCCTCGACGACCGAGAAGACCATGGCATCCGTGGCGCGATAGGGGACACCGGCGAAGCCCTTGGGCAGCAACTGCATGAAGGTCGCCATGGTCGGGATGGCATGGTCGCCGTTCACCGGGTTGACGTAGCGCAGTTTCAGACCCTGGGCCGGGTCCCATTCCTCTGTCCGGCGCATGGTCTCCAGCGCGTCCCGGGTGCGGCTGTAGGGGTAGCTGAACACAGGCGAGGTATGAGTCGGCGCGGTATAGCCGTCCGGCAGCATGCCCTGGCCATAGCGGGCCAGTGAATCGCCGACGGGTCGGGCGATGGGCTGGCGATCCTCGCCCCATTTCTCGACGAAGCTGGCGTCGAACATGGTGATCATCGGAATGTCGAGGCCGTCCAGCCAGACCATCGGTTCGGCGGAATCATTGCCATGGTCGTGCCAGGTCCAGCTTGGCGTGATGACGAAATCACCGGGCTGCATCAGGGCCTTCTCGCCATCGACAGCCGTATAGGCACCATTGCCCTCCACCACGAAACGCAGGGCGGACTGGGTATGGCGGTGGGCGGGCGCGACCTCGCCCGGCAGGATGAGCTGCAGACCGGCATAGAGGGAGGTGGTGATCTTCGCCTCACCCGGCATGCCGGGGTTCTCCAGGATCAGGACACGGCGCTCCGCCTCCTTCGCCGTGATCAGGTCGCCGGAGGCCATGATGTGCGGGCGGATCTCGTCATAGCGCCAGAGGGCAGGGCGGACCCGGCTCTTCGGTTCCTTCGTGATCAGGTCGTGCAGCACCTCCCACAGGGGCGCCATGTTGAGGGGGCGGATCTCGTCATAGAATCCTTCCCGCCGTTGCTGTTGCGCCTGATCCGGCATATTGCTCTCCTTGGGAATGACTGGTCATGCGGGTTTGGCCCGCACCGATTGTCTCTGACCTGATCTTCGGCCACAATCCGGCCCTGTTGCAACCTGCTGGCGCACCTGCCGCCCTCGTCTGAACGGAATTTCCCACGTGTCTGTCATACGCGATATCTCTGCCGGCGTTGGCCTGATGGCCCGTGCGCCCGCCGCTTTCCTCGGAATCTGCGTGGTCGGCGCGCTGGCGGAGACCATGCTGGCCCTTGGCGGCTACCTGATGGTGGGACCATTTGTGGTGACAGTATTCGGGGCCTACATGCTGATCGTGCTGGCGACTGAGGTCTGTCTCGGCGTGACGACGTTCCGGGCGATCGACTGGCGGCCGAAGGCGCCGCAACTGCTGTCGACGCTGGTCTCCGGACTGCTGATCTTCATCATCTTCATGGTGACCCTGCTGCCGTTCTCGCTGGTCTTCCTGATGGTCGCCGCGCCGCCCCTGCCTGCCGAACCCGCACAGTCGGCGGAGGAGATGGAGGCGATGTTCGGCAGTTTCCTTGAGCAATTGCTGGCCAACCCGACCAGCGTGGCATTCATGGTGGCCGGGACCGTGACCGTTCTGGCCTTCGCCGCCTCCCGCTTCGCCATGGTGCCGGTGATCTCCATCGCCTGGCAGCTCGATTTCACGGAGGCCCGAAAGCGTCACGCGGAACGGTTCATGGGCCTGCGCTGGCGCCTGTTCCGGGCCTTTCTGATTCTGCTCGGCCTGTCGTTCCTGATCAGCTTTGGCGCGGGCAAGGTCATTGGCGGACCGCCGGGCCTGCTGCTGGGTGGCCTCGCCGACTGGATCATCGGCCTCGCGCTGCCGATCTCTGTCGCTGCCGCCGTGCTCTATGACAGTGCGATGAGCCAGCAGGCGGGACCGACCGAGTCCTCCCGGGAGTGAGGCAGTTCCTTGCCGACCTTTACGGTGGTCTGGCTATCACACGCGCCGTTCTCGTCGCGGTCGCCGTGTTTGTCCTGTTTGGTACCGGCGTTGACCTGGCCTTCGAGTCCCTGACAGGGAGTCTGCTGGCAGAGGGTGCATCAGGTTTTGCCGGGCTTTCGTTGCCCGTCCTGTCGTTGATCCTGAGCTGGCTGACGCCGGTCGTCATCGCGTTTCTGCTGACGCTCTTCATGATCGAGATCGCGGCTGTCGGGGCGGATCGGCGTTCGGGCAAGGATGTCCGGATGCAACTGGCATTCAAGCCGGATGTGGCCTGGGCATTGCTGGTCTCAGGCTTCTTCAGCCTGTTGATCGTCCTGCTGCTTTCGTGGCTGCTCTCCTCGTTCCTGTCGATTTTCCTGGCCTCGGCGGCGGTTCGGACGGGTGCTGCAGGTGATGCGGAAAGCCTGTTCTCTACACTGGCACTGATCGGCATTCTTCAGCATGTGCTCTCGCTGATCGCATTGGCGTTTGGCGTCTCGCGCTTTGCGCTGATCCCCATCATTGCGCGCCATCATGGTGTCGATTTCCGGGAGGCCTGGAAGCGTCAGACCCATGGATTCGATCATTACTATGGCAGTGTCCGAAACCGCTTCTTTCGTGTCCTTCTCGTTCTGCTGCTTGCTGATACCGCACTTGCGCTGGCCGTCACGGGAGCGATGGGTCCAAGTCTGATACTGTATCCGGCCTCGGTACTGTTGATCACCGTGTTGCCCGTTGCTGTCGCGACCCATATGGTCCGCAGCCAGCCTGTGCCGGGCCGTGATGCCGATGAAGTTTCGTCGACCGATGCCGAGAACCCTGGGGAGGGAAATCCAGAATGAACATAGCCAACGCCTTTGAAGCGGTGATCAATCACCCGTCCGCCGATGTCTCGCACACGCCGGAGGAGGCCATCGTCTCCCGCCGCTCGGTGCGGGGGTTCCTGCCTGATCCGGTGCCGATGGAACTGGTGCGGCATATCCTGGAGGTCTCGGCGCGGGCGCCCTCGGGCACGAACATGCAGCCCTGGCAGGGACATGTGATGGTGGGCGCGAAGCTGAAGGCGCTGTGCGATGCCGTGCGCGATGCCCACTTCAACAGCCCTGAGGGGCACGAGAAGGAATACAAGTATTACCCGGATGCCTTCTTCGAGCCCTATCTGGGGCGGCGGCGCAAGGTCGGGCTGGACCTCTACAAGCTGGCCGGCGTCGCCAAGGGCGATACGGCGAAGATGCGGGAACAGTCGGGCCGCAACTACCTGTTCTTCGACGCGCCTGTCGGCATGATGTTCACCATCGACAAGCGGCTGGAGATCGGTAGCTGGCTCGACTACGGCATGTTCCTGCAGAACATCATGACCATCGCCCGGCAGTACGGCTTGCACACCTGCCCGCAGGCGGCATGGCCGACGTACCACACGGTGATCAAGCAGCAGCTTGGCATCGCGGACGACCAGACGGTGGTCTGCGGCATCGCCCTCGGCTACGAGGATACCTCGCTGGTGGAGAACACCCTGCGGACGGAGCGGGAGCCGGTGGACGGCTTCATGACCTTCCACACGGATTGACGCGCCGCGCGCCCATGCTGAGGCGTGGAAGCGGCACCATGGATACCCGGGTCGAGCCCGGGCACGACGTCAGTGGGGCGGGGTGGCCGGGGAAACACGGCAGTCACCACCCCACTACGCACCCGCGCCAGCTACGGACGTCCACCCTGAGGCGCTGAAACGACATCATGGGCTGCCGGATCAGTCGTCGACGGCGGTGCCTTCTGCGCGGATGCCATGTGGGGGGGTGATACACAGCCCGCCCCTACTTCTGCAGCTGATATTCCCGCGTGGTCTGCTTGAAGAAGACGGTGACCTCCTTGCCCCAGACATAGGGCAGATCGACCAGTTCGCCCGCTGTCGTACCGGTGGCGGCGAGGTTGAGCGCGTCTTCCAGAATGCGGCGCTGCTGGGCGGCGTCCTCGGGGCGGCCGAAGGCATTGCCCATCGGGAAGTTCACGAACACCGTGCGCGGCGGCTTCACCTGGGCCGAGAGGTCGCGGCCGGTCGATACCAGCACGGTAGGGATGCCGGCCTCCTCGACAGCGCGGGCGACCAGCCCGGCGGTCTGGTGGTCCAGCGGGCAGGCCGGAACCAGTACCAGCAGATCGACGCCATCAGCCTTCAGTTCGGCGATGAGCTCGGCGGCCTTCTCCAGCGTCGCCGTGCGCTTGTAGATGCGGCCCATGAAGCCGCTCCAGAGCCGCGGTGCGACGCGGTCGATCACCCCGTCAGCGGCCAGCTCGCGCAGGCGCTGGATCGGGAACTGGCAGTTGATGTCGGCGCTGGCGTCGGTGTGGTCGTAATAGTTGTCGTTGATCTCGAAACCGTCCTCGGGCCAGTCGCTGGCGATTTCGTCCAGCCGGAGATCGTTGCGCGCATCCGGATCGAATCCCGGCACCCCGCGGCACGACGCGCCAGAGGTCGTCAGCATCGAGACGCAGCAGTCCGACAGCGGCTTGGTCAGCTTCGTGATCGGCGCGTCATCGTTGATTGTCCACTGATACGGCGGAAAGCCGAGCGACTGGTACTTCTCGTTCAGGCGGTCGACATATTTCACGGGTTCCATCGGTTTCCTCCTCTGCGATGGTGCGGTCCTGCAATTCCAGGGCATCGTCACTGAATGCTTAGCCAGTCCGGGATTCCCGTGTCGGCTTCCTGGCGGTTTCCTGGTTTCGGCGGCTCCGGGTAAGGTTGTGTCGGTGCGCAAGGGCCTGATCGCCTGCGACCGTGCCCCCTTTCCGCCTTGCGCGGAGTGATGCGCCTTGCACGGAACTGGTTCGACGGCAGCAGATATGGCTCGACCGGTGGCGGCTCAGTCGTCCCCGGCAGCAGCCTTCTTTGCGGCTTCCTTCTCCGCCATCTGTGCCTTCAGCTGTTCCGGCGTCAGGCGAACGATATCCTCGTTCTGATGGCTGTAGATGTCGTAGCCGTCAGTGGTCAGTTCCTCCAGCACGATGCGACCGGCCAGCACGTCCTGCTTCCAGGCTTCCTGCGCCTCCTGTTCGGCATGGAACTCGGGCATGACCTCCCGCGCGAACAGCTCGTAGCTCTTGCAGATGTCTTCGTGACTGGTCCGGCCGGCCTGCGCCACCAGGATGATCTGGTCGACATGGGCATCCGCGAACATGCGCAGCTTCTTGCGCAGGGTGGCGGGGCTGCCGACCAGCGCATTGGCCAGCGCTTCCTTCGCCTTGTCGGTTTCACGCCAGTCCTGATAGGCGGCCCAGAGGTCACTCTTGCCCGGCGCATCGACACCCATCCGCCCGTAGTAGGACAGGGCGAAGATGAAGAAGGTCCAGCCGGCGGCCTTCTCGATGGCTTCCTCGTCCGTCTCGGCACAGAAGAAACCGTTGGCGACTGCCACGTTGGGGTTGATCGGATAGTCGGTCAGCTTCTGCTGCCGGTGCAGCAGGTTATTGTAGTAGCGATGCACCCAGGCCTGCGCCGCGTCGGCATTGACGAAGCTGAAGCCCAGCGCGCCCATGCCCCATTCACCGGCCTTGCCGATGGTCTGGATGTTGGAACAGGCCACCCATAGCGGCGGATGCGGTTTCTGGATCGGCTTCGGCACCACGTTGCGGGCAGGGAACTTGAAGAACTCGCCCTCGAACGACCAGTCGGTCTTGGTGAACATCGGGATGATGGCCCGCACGGCCTCTTCCCAGCGGTCACGCTTGGACCGGACCTGAACCCCGAAGGGATGCAGTTCCGCCGGGCCCGCGCCTTCGCCCAGTCCCAGTTCCACCCGCCCGCCGGTCAGCAGGTCGAGGGTCGAGACCTTCTCCGCCACCCGGTGCGGCTGGTTCGTGGTGATCTGGACGATGCCATGGCCGAGGCGAATGTTCTTCGTGCGCTGGCTCGCGGCACCCAGGAACACTTCGGGCGCGGAGGCATGCGAATATTCCTCGAGGAAATGATGCTCCACGACCCAGGCGTGGTCATAGCCCAGGTTGTCCGCCAACTCGATCTGGTCGAGGGATTCATTGATGGTCCGCTGCTCGCTCCTGTCATCCCAGGGGCGCGGAATCTGATGCTCGTAGAAAATGCCGAATTTCATCGCGTTGTCCTCCCACTGCGTCGAATGTAACCTCCCGACGCGTTGATGGGGAGAGATTCAATGACCGAATGGCTGAATGGCAGCGATGCAGTGCGCCGGATACCGGCGGGCAGCACCGTCTATATCCAGGGCGGACCGGGGGAGCCGACGGACCTGGTTGCGGCCATGGCGGAGGACGCGAATTGTGGCGATGGCTGCACGTTTGTGTCGGTCTCCATCCCCGGTGTGAACCGGACGGATTACAGCCAGTTGCACGCGACGGCGCGCGGGGTCGGCTTCTTCGGGACGCCGCAGACCGCAGATTCGCTGGTCAGCGGGCGCATGTCGCTGATTCCGAAGCAGTATCACGCGATGTACCGCTATCTGGAGCAGGATCTGGAGGTCGATGTGGCGATCATCCAGGTCGGTCCTGCGCGCGCCGATGGCAGCTATCCGCATGGTCTGGGCGTCGATAGCCAGCCAGCCGTGCTGGACAAGGCGAAGCTGGTGATCGCGGAGGTCAATCGTGCCATGCCGGTGGGCGGCAGTGCGGCACCGGTTCCCGCCAGCCGTATCGACATTGCGGTGGAGGTGGATCACCCCGCGCTCGAACTGCGGGTGGGCGACGTCACCGAAGATGTCCAGAATGTCGCCGACCATGTCACTTCGTTGATCCATGACGGTGACTGCATCCAGATCGGCATCGGCACCTTGCCGATTGCGGTCCTGCGCGGGCTTGTGACCAAGAACGACCTGGGCGTTCACTCCGGGATGCTGGCCGACGGCATGCCGGAACTGATTGATGGCGGCAACATGAACGGCCGCCGCAAGACCATCGACACGGGCATCATGCTGGCCGGTGTCAGCATGGGCTCGCAGGCGCTGTACGACTGGACCGTCGGGCGCCAGGACATTGTCTACAAGCCCATCAGCTATACCCACGACTCGGCGCTGATCGGACAGATCGACAATTTCGTCTCGATCAATTCGGGGCTGGAGGTCGATCTGTTCGGACAGCTGAACGCCGAAACCCTGAAGGGCCGACAGATTTCCGGCACCGGGGGATCGGTGGACTTCATGCGCGGTGCCGCCCGCAGCCGTGGTGGACGCTCCATCGTTGCCATGACCGCGACCGCCGCAGGGGGGAAGGTCAGTCGTATCGTGCCCACCATCGACCCGCCGAGCCTCGTCACCGCCCTGCGCACCGATATCGATCATGTGGTGACGGAACACGGCGTGGCGAACCTGCGGAACCTGCCGGTGCATCATCGCCCCGCCGCGCTGATCGAGATCGCGGGGCCTGATTTCCGCGACAGCCTGCGCGATGCCTGGCGCGACATGGCAAAGGGCCGCTGGCCTGCCTGATGGATACGGTTCTGTCAGTCGAGGCGGCGCGGGCGCATTACGATGCCCTCGGGCAGGGCCAGGACAGGGAGATGCGCTACGCGGAGGCGGCATTCTCCCGCCTGATCGGCGCTGTCGAGATGTCCGGTGTCCGGTCAGTTGTGGAACTCGGACCGGGGACGGGCATGCTCGCCGCACGGCTGCTGCGTGATCATCTTGGTCCGGATACGACATGGCTGGGGCTGGATATCAGCCCGCGAATGCGCGAACTGGCGGCGGAACGGCTTGCCGTATTCGGGGATCGGGTCAGTCTGGAAGACTGTGCCGGGGACGGTCGGCTGGCATTGCCGGACGCATCAGCCGACCTTGTCATGGCGACCTATGTCCTCGACCTGCTGTCGCCCGCTGCCATCGCCCGGTTCCTGGAGGATGCGTCACGCATTCTGAAGCCGGGTGGCCAACTGGCTGTTGCGGGTCTGGCACCCGGCACCTTCAGCCATGCAGGACTGACCATGACGGTCTGGACAATGGTGCAGCGCGTGGCACCGCGCCTCGTGGGCGGTTGTCGTCCGATACAACTGGAGCGGCGGCTGGACCCGCAGGTCTGGCAGTTCACGCACCGCAGCCGGGTCACTGCGGGGGGCATTCCATCAACTGCTCTCGTCGCGAGGCTGTCCGGCACGTGAATCTGGTGTCCTGATCCGGCTACAGATCTCGCGCCGCCTCCAGATAGCGGCGCAACGGCGGATAGAGGCGCAGTTCCAGGGCGGCCTCGGCGGTCAGCCAGCGTGCCTCCGCGATCTCGACCGCATCCAGATGAACGGTCGGTCGTGCCTCCAGGTCCGTCGCATGGATCTCGATGCGTTCCGTCCGCTGTTGCCAGCGATGGGTTTCGGCGTGCACGCAGGTAAAGGCCGACTCGGGAATGCTGATCCCGGTCTCCTCCCGCAGTTCCCGCGCCGCGCCGGTCCTGAACGTTTCACCCCGGTCAACGCGACCGCCGGGCAGGGTATGCCAGCGATTGTAGCTGTTGCGGACCAGCAGCAACTCCTCGCCGACCCTGACGAGCGCCAGCGCACCGCGCAGTTTCGGTCGAAACAGCACGCTGCCGATCCGGTATGTGGAATAGAGCCCGCGATACCCCAGTCGGGCGAGGCGGTGCCGGGCGTGGACGGTGGGACGGATGATGTCCGCGTCCGGTTTCAGGTCAGATCCTCCAGCGCCTGTTCCATCAGGTGCTGGCAGAGTTCCGGATCACCGGTCTCCCGTCCCAGCAGCAGGGCCAGCTTGGCCAGGAACATTGTTTCATGCTCGGGTCCCGCGCGGTCGACGGCATGCGCCAGCGCCTCCCACCAGACTTCCAGCGCTTCGGTGTCCATCGGTGTGCCGGTCATGCCGCTGCCTCCAGCCCCAGGGACCGGAGCAGCGCCATGCGGATGAAATCCGGGTCGGGCGCGTTCCAGCGAGCCGCGATGTGTCCGTCCGGTCTGACCAGAAAGCCGGCATCCGGGCTCTCCGCCCCCAGCACCGCGCGCGCCCGGCCCTGTGAGTCCACCAGACAGAAGCCGTCAAACGCGGGGTCGGCCCTGTCCAGCACCGTCACGATATCCACCCCGTGTCCGGCGGATGCCTCGGCCAGCAGGGGCCGGTGATCGCCGAACTGGATCAGGGTGGGGCGCAGCTTCACATGGTCCAGCAGGAAGCCCTTGCCGCTCCCGTTCCCGTCCCGCCATTCGACCGGGCAGGTGGGCAGGGTTGCCCCGGCGGGCGGTCCGGCCAGGTCCGGGGCGGTGGGTGTGTTGATGATGGAGGTGGGGAAGACGATCGCGGTGGTCTGGCGCGGATTGACCAGGGGCTTGGCGAATTCGTGGGTCACGGCAAGGCTCAGTGCCGCGTCGCGCAGCAGGGTGTGACCGCGGGATGGCGGCGTCATGAACAGGGTGCTCTTGCGGGCCTGGCTGATGTTCTCGTGCGCCGCGAAGACCCGTTCCTCGCTGTAGCTGTCCAGCAGCCGGTCCCCGCCGGTCCCCTGGATCACCGCCGCCAGCTTCCAGGCCAGGTTGCCCGCGTCGTCGATGCCGGAGTTCAGGCCGCGCACGCCGAATATCGGCACCAGGTGGGCGGCGTCACCGGCGAACAGCACCCGACCGTGGCGATAGCTGTCCAGGGTCAGGCAATGGGCCTTGTAGAGGCTCATCCAGACCAGTTCGTAGTCCGGATCCTCCCCGATCATCTCCAGATGGGCGGAGATGCGGGCGCGTACCCGTTCCTCTTTCAGTTCCTCCTCCGCGTCATCCTCGTCCCGCAACTGGTAGTCGACCCGCCAGATGTCCTTTGGCTGCCTGTGCATCAGCACCGTCGCGCGGGGGTTGGAGACCGGATCGAACCAGGCCCGCCGCTCCGTCGGATGCTTCGACGCATGACGGATGTCCGCGATCAGGTAGCGTCCCTCGTAGGACGTGCCCTTCATCTTCAGTCCCAGTGACTGGCGCACGAAGCTGTGGGCTCCGTCGCAGGCGACCAGCCAGTCCGACGAGAGATCGTACGTCCCGGACGCCGTCTCGACAGTCACTGTCGCCCCGTCCGCGTCATGTTTCAGACCGGTCACGGTGCTGGACCAGCGCAGGTCGATATCGGGATGTTCCAGCGCGGCATCGATCAGGAACTGTTCGGCGAAGCACTGCTGGATATTGATCATCGGCGGATGCTTCTGGTCAGCGTCGTGATGCATGGCCAGCGAGAAGACCGTGTGGTCGTGCCAGAAGCTGCTGCCGCCGGTCCAGGCGAGGCCCATGTCGAGCGAAGGCTGCGCCGCCCCGAAACGTTCCCAGATCTCCAGCGACCGGCGGGAGGTGCAGGTGGCGCGACTGCCGAAGCTGGCGCTGTCGCGCGGCTCGATCACCGTGCACGGCACGTCGTGACAGGCGAGGCCGAGCGCCAGGGTCAGGCCGATGGGACCGCCACCGACGATGATGACCGGCACACGTCTACCGCTGCCGTCCAGTTCGGGCGGTGGGGCAAATGGATAGCGCGGAAAGGCGTCATAGATGTCTCGCCCGATCACCATCCCGTTCTCTCCCCCCGTCCGGATCAGCCCTTGCGAAAGTGCTTCGACAGCTTCAGGCCCTGTCCCTGATAGTGGCTGCCGATATCGGCGCCGTACAGGGTTTCGGGTGTCTCGCTCAGTCGTTCGTAGACCAGACGGCAGACGCGCTGGCCATGTGCCAGTTCGAAGGGAACTTCGTGACTGCGGACCTCCAGCACGGCGGGCGTGCCGCCGCCGGACGCGGCCCCGTAGCCGAAGCCCGGATCGAAGAAGCCCGCATAGTGGATGCGGAACTCGCCGAACGACGTGTCATAGGCCACCATCTCCGCCGCAGAATCAGGCGGCACCGCGACCCGTTCGCGGCTGACCAGAATGTAGAACTGGTTCGGGTCCAGGATCAGTGTCCTGTCGGCATTGGCATGCACCGGCTCCCAGAACTCCTCCACCGGGTAATAGTCGATGCGGTTCAGGTCGATCAGTGGGGCATGATGCCGGGCGCGGTATCCGATCAGCCCGCCGTGACTCTCGCCGGAAAGGTCGACGGAGACCCAGAGCCCGTCGCGGATGGTTGGTTCGGCACCATCCAGGCTTTCCGGACTCACCAGCGCACTGCGCTGATGCAGTTCCCGGTGCAGGCTGTCGGAGGGACGCGACTTGCCGCGCCAGACGCGCAGCTGGTTCAGGCGCAGCCCGGCGCTGACCAGCACAGAGAAGGTGCGTGGCGCGATTTCCAGATACAGCGGCCCCTCGTAGCCCGCCGCGACGCTCTCGAAGCTCTCGCAGTAGTCGGTGACCAGGCGGGTGAACACGTCCAGCCGACCCGTGGAACTCTTCGGATTGGTCTTTGCCGAGAGGTCGCGGGGCAGGCGCACCCGTTCCTGCAGTTCGACGATATAGACGCAACCCCGCTCCAGCACCGTCGGTGTGCCGAGGTCGATCTCGTGCATCGTCAGGCGGTCGAGTTTCTGTTTCACGGTCGATGCCGCGCCGGGCAGGAAGCTTGTCCTGACGCGCCATGCAAGGCGACCGAGCCGCAGATCCAGGCTGGCGGGCTGGATCAGTTCCTCCGGCACCCCGCCGTCAGCGGAAATCCGACCCTCTTCCACCAGCCGCCGCAGGGCCTGTCCGGGCAGGATGCCGCTCCGTCGCGGACGTTCCTGAGTGCCGCTGGTGTCCGCCGCTGAATTCTGGCCTGAAGCCATTCCCGCCCCCGATAACCGCTATCCTGCACCGGCGTTGTTGATCGCCCGTGAACCTTCGGCTTTTATGGCCCCTGAATCAGGTCCGGAGTCAACCGTGAGCAGCGCCGTCAGTCCAGTCCTGACGCTGACACGACTGACCACAAACAGGGACCAGCACCAGGGAGAGACGTTCCATGAGCCGGGAAGCCTACGCCAACAATCTCGACATGAACCTTGCGAACAGCACGGTGCTGACGCCGCTCAGCCTGATCCGGCGCTCGGCGGTGGTCTATCCCGACAAGCCGGCACTGGTGCATGGCGACGTGACACAGAGCTGGTCCGAAACCTATGCGAACTGTGTCCGGCTGGCCTCGGCGCTGAAGGGCCGGGGCATCGGTGAATTGGATACCGTCGCCATCATGTGTCCGAACACGCCGCCGATGTACGAGGCGCATTTCGGTGTCCCCATGATCGGCGCGGTGCTCAATGCCCTGAACTATCGCCTGACCGCGCCGGAGATCGCCTTCATCCTGGACCACGGCGAGGCGAAGGCGCTGATCACGGACACGGAGTTCGCCCCGATCATCAAGGAGGCGCTGCAGATCATCGGTCGCGACATGCTGGTGATCGACATTGCCGATCCGCAGGGGCCGGGTGGCGAGCGTCTGGGCGAGATCGAGTACGAGGCCTTCCTCGCCGAGGGCGACGCTGACATGGAATGGTCGATGCCGGAGGACGAGTGGCACAAGATCGCCCTCAACTATACCTCCGGAACCACGGGCAACCCGAAGGGTGTCGTGTTCAGTCATCGCGGGGCCTATCTGAACTCCATCAACAATGCCTTGACCTGGGGGATGCCGACGCACACGCGCTACCTCTGGACCCTGCCGATGTTTCACTGCAACGGCTGGTGCTTCCCCTGGACGCTGGCCGCAGTGGCGGGGGTGAGCATCTGTCTGCGCCGGGTGGATTCAGGCACGATCTACGATGCCATCGCGACGCACGACGTCACGCATCTCTGCGGTGCACCGATCATCATGCAGTTCATCACCGGCGCCAGTGAGGAGCAGAAGAAGCCCTTCGATCAGAAGGTCAACATGATGGTCGCCGCTGCCCCGCCGCCTGCCGCCGTGCTGGCCGAGATGGCACGCCAGGGCTTCGAAGTCACACATGTCTATGGCCTGACGGAGAGCTACGGACCTTGTGTGGTCTGTGCCTGGAAGGACGAGTGGAACGACCTGAGCGCAGACGAGAAGGCCCGGATGAAGGCCCGTCAGGGCGTCACCTCCATCATGCAGGAAGGCCTGATGATCGCTGATCCCGACACCATGGAACCGGTGCCGATGGACGGCCAGGCCATGGGCGAGGTGATGATGCGCGGCAATGCCATCATGTGCGGCTATCTGAAGAACCCGAAGGCCACGGATGAGTCCTTCAAGGGTGGCTGGTTCCATACCGGCGACCTGGGAGTCTGGCACTCGGATGGCTATATCGAGCTGAAGGACCGGTCGAAGGACATCATCATCTCCGGCGGCGAGAACATCTCCTCCATCGAGGTGGAGGACACGCTGTACCGTCACGAGGCCGTCGCGGCCTGCGGTGTCGTGGCCAAGCCGAGCGAAAAATGGGGCGAGACGCCCGTCGCCTTCATCGAGCTGAAACCCGGCAAGTCAGCCACGGCGGAAGAGATGATCGCCTTCATCAGGGAGCATCTGGCAGGCTACAAGTGTCCCCGGGAGATTGTCTTCTGCGAAGTGCCGAAGACCTCCACCGGCAAGATCCAGAAGTTCAAGCTACGTGATCTTGCCCGCGCGGGGTGATGTGGTGGTGGCGATCAGGCTGCGTGCCACCTTCCGCTCCCGGTAGAAGGTGTATATGCCACTGGCGACGATGATGGCGGCACCCAGCAGGGTGAGCGGTCGGGGCACGTCGCCGAAGACGAACAGGCCGACCAGGATGGCCCAGACCAGCATGGTATAGCGGAAGGGGGAGATGAAACCGATCTCCCCCACCCGCATCGCCATGGTGATGAACATGTACCCGAAACTGACGAAGAACGCGGCACCGCAAAGCAGGACAAGATCGCCCTGGGCGACGCTGTTCCATCCCTGCACGACGGAGGCGACGCCCGACATGGTGGTGACGGCGAGCGATGTCACCAGGGTCACAAAGATGTTGGGCACGGCGCGGGCAAGCTGCCGGGTGCTCAGGTCGCGCAGGACCACGAAGATGACCGTGGTCAGGGCGACCAGGGAATAGACGTTGAAACCTTCCGATCCCGGCCGGACGATCAGCAGCACGCCGACAAAGCCGGCGAAAATGGCCGTGTACCGTCGCCAGCCCACGGGTTCCTTCAGGAACAGGGCGGCGGCAAGGGTCATGGCCAGCGGCAGGGACTGCAGGATTGCCGAGACATTGGCGATGGGCATGTGGAACAGGGCGGTCAGGAAGCAGATCATCTGCCCCATGTCACCCAGTGTGCGCCAGACCATGATCCGCTGATCGCGCCGCGCGGGCCGGAACCGCAGCACCCCCTGCCAGCGCGCGACCGCCAGGATCAGCAGGGTCGTGCCGATGCCGCGCAGGAAGACCGCCTGAAACAGGTTCAGGTTGGCAGAGACAAGCTTCATCAGCGTGTCGTTCAGCACGAAGGCGGCCATCGCGGCCATCATCAGGCCGGCGCCGCGCAGGTTCTCGGCAAGCGGTGTCATCGGTTTCGAGATCAGTTCCCGTCCATGGCGCCTTCGCGGCGGAACGCGGCCCGCACCTGTCTGGCGTGACGCCGTTCCGTGCGCAGCATGATCCAGCCCGAGAGCAGGACGCCTGATGCGACCACGGCGACGATCAAGGTCGCAAGTGCATTGATGTCGGGGCTGACCCCCAGCCGGACCTTGGAGAAGATCAGCATCGGCAGGGTGGTCGCTCCGGGGCCGGTGACGAAACTGGCGATCACCAGATCATCCAGCGACAGGGTGAAGGCCAGCAGCCAGCCCGACAGCAGGCCCGGCATCAGCATCGGCAGCGTGATGCGGCGCAGGACGGTGAGCGGGCGCGCACCCAGGTCCATCGCGGCTTCCTCCAGCGCCCGGTCCAGTCCGGCGACGCGCGACCGCACCACCACCGCGACATAGGCGGCGGCGAAGGTGATGTGGGCGATGATGACGGTGGTCATGCCGCGACCGGCCGGCCAGCCCACCAGCCCCTCCATGGCGATGAACAGCATCAGCAGCGACAGGCCGGTGATCACCTCCGGCATCACGAGCGGTGCGGTGAGCATGGTGGAGAAGCCGGTGCGCCCGCGAAACCGTCCGAAGCGGGAGAGCACGTAGCCTGCAAGACCTCCGATCACCACCGCCACCGTGGCGCTGATCGCCGCGATCTGCAGCGACATGGAGGCCGCGCCCAGGACCTGCGGATCCCGGAACAGCTCGCCGTACCATTTCACCGACCACCCGCCCCAGACGGCCACCAGTCGGGACGCGTTGAAGGAATAGACGATCAGCACGATGATCGGCAGGTAGAGGAACGCGAACCCGGCCCAGAGACAGAGCGTGAGAAAGCTGCCGCGCCTCATCCCTGTTCCGCCCGTGACTGGGTGCGGTCCAGCAGCAGGATCGGCACGATCAGCAGCAACAGCAGGATGGTCGCGAGCGCCGAGGCAACAGGCCAGTCGCGGTTGTTGAAGAATTCCTGCCACATGATCTTGCCGATCATCAGCGTGTCCGGTCCGCCCAGCAGTTCCGGAATGACGAACTCCCCCGCAGCCGGAATGAAGACCAGCAGGCAGCCCGCCGCCACACCTGGCAGGGACAGGGGCAGGGTGACTCGCCAGAAGGTCGTCACAGGGCGCGCGCCGAGGTCCGCCGCCGCCTCCAGCAGGCTGCCGTCCAGCCGCTCCAGCGTGGCGTAGAGTGGCAGGATCATGAACGGCAGGTAGGAATAGACGATGCCGAGCTGGACCGCGAACTCCGTGTTCAGCATCCGCATGGGATCATCGATCACACCAAGCCACATCAGCGCGCTGTTGATCATCCCCTGATCCTGCAACAGTGTGGACCAAGCGTAGACCCGGATCAGGAACGAGGTCCAGAACGGCAGGATCACCAGCAGCAGCAGCGGCGTTCGCATGCCCGGCTCCGCCCGCGCGATGGCATAGGCCATGGGATAGCCGATCAGCAGGGTCAGCACCGTGGAGATCGCCGCAATCCGGAGCGAGCCCAGCAGCGCCTGCAGATAGAGCGGGTCGTCCAGGATCAGGGCAAAGTTGGCCCAGGTCGCCTGCAGCACCGGCCAGCCGTCCTGCCAGATCAGGAAGTCACTGACCGGTGGAACGGAATAGGCGGCCTCCGACAGGGAAATCTTTATGACGAACAGGAACGGAATGGCGAAGAACAGCAGCAGCCAGGCCGTCGGGATCAGGATGCCGAACAGGCGTCCGCGGCTGGTGCTGAGCGCGGGACTGTCCCCCACCCGGTCTGCCGCCGCGTCGGTCATTGATGCAATACCACCGGTGCCTGCGGGTCCCACTCCACCTCCACGGCATCTTCCCAGGTCAGCGGCTCGTCGCGTCGGCGGGTGATGTTGGTGCGGGAGACCTGGATGATACGCCCGTCTGCCAGCCGCACGTGGAAGATCGAGAGGTCTCCGAGATAGGCAATGTCCTCCACCTTTCCGGTCAGGAAATTGCTGGCTGGAGCCGCTTCCGACGGCGCGGTGCCGGCCTTGCGGATGCGCATCTTCTCCGGGCGGATGCCGATGGCGACCTGGCTGCCGGAATCCGCCGCCACCCTTTCTTCCAGCACGATGGGGCAGGGCAGGGCAGGGCAATGGACGGATCCGGTTTCGGGATCTGCCTTGCCCTCGAAGACATTGATGGTGCCGATGAACTCACCCACCATCCGGTTGGCGGGGAATTCGTAGATGTCGCCCGGGGTTCCGACCTGGATGATCCTGCCCGCGTTCATCACGGCAAGCCGGTCGGAGAGCGTCATCGCCTCCTCCTGATCATGCGTGACCATGATGAAGGTGATGCCGACCTTGACCTGGATGTTTGCCAGTTCGAACTGCGTCTTCTCCCGCAGTTTCTTGTCCAGCGCTGCCAGGGGTTCATCCAGCAGCAGCAGCTTGGGGCGCTTCACCAGGGCGCGGGCCAGGGCGACGCGCTGGCGCTGGCCACCGGAGAGCTGATGCGGCTTGCGGCGGCCGTATGCGCCGAGCTGCACCATCTCCAGTGCCTCCGCGACCCGGTCGTCGCGTTCCGACTTCACGACCTTCTCCTGCTCCAGGCCGAAGGCCACGTTCTGGGCCACGCTCATGTGCGGAAACAGGGCGTAGGACTGGAACATCATGTTCACCGGGCGGCGATAGGCGGGAACGTCCGCCATGTCCTGCCCGTCGATCATGATGCGGCCGCTGGTCGGTGTCTCGAAACCGCCCAGCATGCGCAGCAGGGTTGTCTTGCCGCAGCCGGAACCGCCAAGCAGGGAGAAGTACTCGCCGCGCCGGATTTCCAGATCAATACCATCGACGGCCAGCGTCCCGCCGAAGTCCTTGGTGACACCCTGGATGCTGACCAGGGTGTCGGTGCTGTCGGCGGCGGCCAAGTGCGCCTACTCGCCCGTGCGGACCTTGGTCCACGACCGGTTGATGGCGCGGGTGAAGCGGGGTGACTTCAGTACCGCGGCGAACAGCTTCTCCTTCACCGCATCGGTGGGAAAGATCGACGGGTTGGTCCGCACTTCCTCATCCACTATCGGCAGTGATTCAGGTACCGCATTGGCATACCAGACATAATTGGTGACACCGGCGATGTTCTTCGGCTCCAGCGCGAAGTTGATGAACGCGTGCGCGGCATCAAGGTTTGGTGCCCCGACGGGAATGGCCATCATGTCGAACCAGATGAACGTGCCTTCACGCGGGATCTTGTATTCGATCTCCACCCCGTTGCCGGATTCCTCCGCGCGGGCTGCGGCGATGAAGATGTCACCGGAGAAACCCGCGGCGACGCAGATCTCGCCATTTGCCAGATCGTTGATGTAACGCGAGGAATGGAAGTAGCGGTAGTTGGGGCGCAGCTTCAGCAGATGCGCCTCCGCCTTCTTCAACCAGTCCATGTCCTCTGCCGCCTGATCACCACCCAGATAGTTGATCACCAGCGGAACGATCTCCTCCGCCGAGTCGACCAGCGTCACGCCGCAGTCGGCCAGCCTTGCCACCGTTTCCGGATCGAACAGCAGGTCGAAGGTGTCCAGCGGCACGTCGCCAAGCCGTTCCTTCACCTTCTTGACGTTGATGCCGATGCCATTGGTGCCCCACTGCCAGATCGCGCCATATTCCAGGTCGGGATCGACGGTGCGGACCCGGTCCATCAGCACCGGGTCCAGATTGGCGAGATTGGGAATCTTCGACTTGTCGAACTTCTGCACCGCGCCCGCCTTGATCAGGCGTCCGAGCGTCGGCATGGCTGTCGGAACCACCAGGTCATAGCCGGAACTGCCAGCCAGCAGCTTGGCCTCCAGCACGTCATTGGAATCATAGACGTCGTAATTGACCTTGGTGCCTGTCTCGGCAGTGAAATCGGCTAGGGTCGTCTCGCCGATGTAGTCGGACCAGTTGTAGAAGTTCAACTCGCCGTCAGCCATCGCGGCGGCGGGCAGAAGGGCGGCACCAGCCACCAGGGAGATCAGGGAATGTCGCACGGCAGGTGGCTCCTCGACAGGACATGAAACATGTCTGCGATTCGTACTCCGGCGCCGGGATGCTGGCAATGGCTGGCTGCAACCTGCCGCCGGAAAACAGGCAGTCCTTCAGGGGGCGCTAGACAGTCAGGGCTGACCAGATGGCTGCTGTCATCATACCGGCGGCCATGGCCGCGACGGCGCTGCGTGTGAACCACATCAGGGCCACCGCGGCGATCACCGCGCCACCCTCCCGCAGGCCGGAATGCAACAGGGTGGTGACGATCAGACCGGCAATGACGGAAGTGGACATGGCCTCCAGAAAGGCCTCGACGCGCGGTGTCTCGGGCACGTGCCGCATCAGCCAGGGTCCGGCCAGCCGGGTGAACAGCGTGACCAGGGCCATGGCCGCGATGGCTATGGCGGCTGAGAGGCTATCGACCATGCCGTATCGCGCCGACCATGCCGCCTGTCACTGCGGCGGCGATGATGTTCCAGCCTGTGGGCAGCAGATCCACCTTCAGCAGGGTGATGGCCACGGCGATAGTCACCGGCAGGATGCGCGCGCCTTGCCGAAGGTCGCCACAGACAACCGCCGCGAAGAAGGCGACCATGACGACATCGACCCCCCATTGATCCAGGTTTCCGGCCAGGCTGCCGATGGTTGCACCCAGGATCGTGCCCGTCGTCCAGGCCAGCCAGAGCATCAGCCCGCCACCCATCAGATACCCGATCTCCGGATCGCCGGACCTGAGTGAAGCCTGGGTATCGGCGAAGTTGGCATCGCTGAGGGTGACCAGGGCGAGCACCATTTGGCAAGGGGGCAGCTGGTTGATCCAGCCTGACAGGGCGGCACCCATGATGATGTGGCGCGCATTCACCGCCAGCGCGACGATGGCGAGACTGAACAGGGGCAATGGCGACTGCCAGAGGTCCAGCACCGCGAACTGGGAAGCACCGGCAACGACCAGCCCGCTCATGACCGACGCCTGTGTCGTGCTCACGCCTGTCTGCACTGCCGCCGCACCAAAGCCGATGCCGAAGGGAATGACAAAGATCGCGACCGGCATCAGCCGCAGCATGCCGCGGCTGACCCCAGTCGTCGTGAAGCGTACCTGTCGGGTGGACTTTCGGGCGGTGAAGTTGCTAACCATGGAACCGGTTATAATCAGGCGATCAATTGACTGTCAACCAGAACAATGGTTAGAATTCCGGTATGAGCTACTCCAGTGATGCACCCCTCCGATTGGCCGGTGGCCGGTTGGCGATCGACTTCGCGAATACGGCTGACTGGGCTTCCGACAACACTGTCATCGATGAGAACCTGGTGACGACCGAGGATGTTCGGATATGGGCAGATGCACTTGGCCTGCCACGGTCCCTGCAACCGGGCAGTGTCGAGCACCTGAAGGAGCTGAGGGCCGCGGTCCGCAGCCTGCTCGCCGGTCAGGGTGATACCGCGCATGCAGCAAACGTGGTTAGCCAGACCTTGCAGGGTGCAGACTGGCAAGGCGTGCTTGGCGACGTCGGCGGCAATCCCGGCCAGACCGACAAGGCAACGGTCGCCCAACTGGTGGCAGTATCGCTGGTCTCGATCCTGTCGGACGAACGGGAAATATCACGGGTGAAACTCTGCCCCGGGCATGACTGCGGCTGGCTGTTCCTCGACGAGACCCGAAACGGTCGCCGCCGCTGGTGCCTGATGGAGACCTGCGGCAACCGCGCCAAGGCGCGCAGGAACTATGCCCGGCGGCGAGAGGCCGGCAACTGATTGCAGCCACGCCAGGCCACACCATCCTCGCCGCCCTGAAGGACGACGCGCGGCGCGACCGATGAGCCAATCAGGATAGGTTCAATTGGTGTAAAGGCTCTTCAGTGAGCGATGACCCTTGTTCGTCAGCTTGTTTGTTATTTGAAAATATCTCCTGAAAACGGAAATTCCTTCAGGCGTCAGATAATTTGATGCAATCAGATCAAATTTCGCCATGTCGATAAACGTACCTTCCTTGTTTGTGTATCTCACCTCATCCATGATGTTCGAAGCATCACTTTTTCTATTTTTATACCAACTATCTTGATTTTTTCTGACGTAATCAGCGCATGAGCGAGTAATCAGATCCTTGCTGTCTTGATTGATCAGTGCAGCGGCTGCCGTCAGGGCATAGATGGTTGATCTTGGATCTGGTGATATGGTGTTGCCGCTATTTTCGGTTCTGTATTCGATTTTGCAGTAAATATTTTTCCGATCTTGTAATTTTAGTGCATCTCCTGCAAAAACAGTCGCTATATCTTTCACTTTTTCGAATTTTCTCTTGCAATATTTGACTATTTTTCCGGTTTCAATATTCGGTAAATGTTGGCAAATGTGACCGTCAGATACGGACCAGGTTCCTTTTTTGAGAGTGTCGCGGCTGCTCGACCATTCCCGGTACTCACCATCAGCTCCATAATACTCGAAGACCATCGCGAGTCTTCTTTGGTACAAGGTGGTTGTATCTGACAGTGCCGCCGTCATCTCGTAGTCGTTGAGCCCCTTGTAGGCCGTGGGGATTGGGTCTCTCGCACATTGCGCAGTCAGCAAGAGCAACAGGCCTAGCGTGACTGACCTGACGACATACATCATAGGCATTGCTCGTGACATTTTCGACTTCCCTTGGGCCCATTTGACGGTGATGTTGCCGCGACGCCCGCCGTCACTTCATCTCCGACAGCACCGCCGGATCGCGTACGGCGCCGTGGGCGGCGGAGCGGGTGAGGGCGGCGTAGGCCTGCAGGGCGCGGGAGACCTTGCGGTCGCGACCGACGGCCTGCCAGCCGCCGTCGCCCCGGTTGTTCATGGCATCACGGCGGGCGGCGAGGGTTTCTTCGTCCACCAGCAGTTCGATGCTGCGGCCCGGAATGTCGATACGGATGCGGTCACCGGTTTCCACCAGCCCGATGGTGCCCTTTTCCGCCGCCTCCGGCGAGGCATGGCCGATGGACAGGCCGGAGGTGGCGCCGGAGAAGCGTCCGTCGGTCAGCAGTGCGCAGGTGGTGGCCAGGCCCATTGCCTTCAGCATGGAGGTGGGCATCAGCATTTCCTGCATGCCGGGGCCGCCGCGCGGGCCTTCGTAGATGATGACGACGACATCGCCCTCGACCACTTCCCCGCCCATGATCCCGGCGGAGGCGGCGTTCTCCGAATGGAAGACCTTGGCGGGGCCTTCGAATGTCAGGATCGACGGATCGACCCCGGCGGTCTTCACGATGCAGCCGTCCACCGCCAGGTTGCCGCTCAGCACGGCCAGGCCGCCATCCTGCGAATAGGCATGCTCCACATCGCGGATGCAGCCCGCCGCCCGGTCGGTGTCGAGGGTTTCGTAATAGCTGTCCTGCCCGAAGGCTTCCAGCATGCGGCGGCGGCCGGGCGCGGCGCGGTAGAAGTGGCGGATCACCTCGTCCTTGGTGACGCGCACGTCATAGAGCGCCAGCTTCTCCGCCAGCGTCAGTCCCAGTACATCGTTGGTGGAGGTGTCGAGCAGCCCGCCGCGCGCCATCTCCCCCAGGATCGCCATGATGCCGCCCGCGCGGTGCACATCCTCCATGTGATACTCCGGGACGGAGGGGGAGACCTTGCACAGGTTCGGCACATTGCGCGACAGGCGGTCGATGTCCTCCATCGTGAAGTGGATTTCCCCCTCGAACGCTGCAGCCAGCAGATGCAGCACCGTGTTGGTCGAGCCCCCCATGGCGATATCCAGTGACATGGCGTTCTCGAATGAGGTCCGGTTGGCGATGGATCGCGGCAGCACATCCATGTCACCGAGCTCGTAGTGCCGACGGGTCAGTTCCACGATCTGCCGGCCTGCCTTCTCGAACAGACCGCGCCGCAGCGCGTGCGTGGCGAGAATGCTGCCGTTGCCGGGCAGGCCGAGGCCCAGGGCCTCCACCAGGCAGTTCATCGAATTGGCGGTGAACATGCCGGCACAGGAGCCGCAGGTCGGGCAGGCTATGTCCTCGATGGCCTGTACATGTTCGTCGGGCAGGTTCGGGTTGTTGCCCGCGACCAGCGCATCCACGGCATCGACGATCTGCTCCCGCCCCGCGATGACGGCCTTGCCTGCCTCCATCGGGCCGCCGGACACGAAGATCGTGGGGATGTTCAGCCGCATGGCGGCCATCAGCATGCCGGGGGTGATCTTGTCGCAATTGGAGATGCAGACCAGCGCGTCGGCGCAATGGGCGTTGACCATGTACTCGATGGAGTCCGCGATGATCTCCCGGCTGGGCAGACTGTAGAGCATGCCCTCATGTCCCATGGCGATGCCGTCATCAACAGCAATGGTGTTGAACTCCTTCGCCACCGCACCGGCCTTCTGGATCTCGCCTGCCACAAGCTGGCCCAGATCCTTCAGATGCACATGCCCGGGCACGAACTGGGTGAAGGAGTTGGCGATGGCCACGATGGGCTTGGCCATGTCCTGCTCTGCGGTGCCTGTGGCCCGCCAGAGGGCGCGGGCTGCGGCCTGGCCCTTGCCCTGCGTGGTGCGATGCGAACGATATTCAGGCATGTCTTCCTCCCGGACTGAACACGCCATTTCTAGCGAATCCCGGGGCAGGCCACCAGCCATGTTGGAACAGGTCGGATCAGCGGGCGAAGGCACGCATGTGAAATCCCGCGTGGGCCGGTGTATAGCGCCACGCCCTGCCAACCGGGCAGGCCCGGCGCGCGCCACAGCCCTGGGTCATGCAGTCATCTCCCGCTGCTGTCGCCAGATGGTCGCGGCACCCCTCCGCGTCGTACGCCGTGCCCGTGAAGGCACCGACCGGACAGGCCGACAGGCACGGGCGGTCGCGGCATGTCTCGCAGGGGGAGGCTGCATCAGGCGAGTCCAGCGGCAGCACCCGGTCGAACAGCAGGGCCGCCCGCAGGGCAAACCAGAGGCCGTAGCGCGGGTGGATTGCAAGGCCGAGTGGGGAGACGAAAGCCTGACCCGTCGCCAGCATCCAGGAAACGAACGGGTGCCAGGGCGGGCCATCGAAGGGATAGCTGACAGTTGCTCCGAAATCCTCCGCGACCGGTTCCATGACCTGCCGGGTCCATCGGTTGACAGGGTCGCCGCGGGGGTCGGCTTCGGGCAGGCCCGGGACGTGCGAAACCATCTGTGAACCGGCATTGCCGACCATGACACGGGTCTGCCCGCCCTCGACAAAACCGCCGAGCAGCACAAGGCCATGGGCGTTCAGACGCGTCTCCAGTCGGGTCAGCAGATCATTCTTGCCGGTCATGGCCCTTGTATCCACCGGGTTGCTTGTCTCATCTGCCACCTTCTGCTTCTATTGCGGAACACGAGAACATAAGAGGAACGAAATCATGGTTGCTTCAGGACCCGTTCGCGGCAGATGTCTGTGCGGTGCGGTGGCGTTCGAGATCAGTGGGCCCATGAAACAGATCATTGGTTGTCACTGCACCATGGGCCGGCGGCAGACCAGTCACTTTCTGGCCTTCACCGCGGCGTGGGACGATGATCTGAGCCTTGCGGGGGAGGAGTCGCTGTCCTGGTATCGCTCCAGTGCGGACAGCCAGCGGGGGTTCTGTCGCAAATGCGGATCCATGCTTTTCTTCGCGACCGATGGCGCGGGCCGGACCTCCATTTCGGCGGGGGCTCTGGATCCGGGGCACGGGCTGAGACTGGCAGCCCACACCTTCACTGACGACGCCGGTGAATATTACACCCCCGATGACGGTGTCCCCTGCTTCAGGGGTGGTGGTGACGATGTTCCCATGCCTCCGAGGCGGCAGAACGGCTGAGGAATTCTCGAGGACCCACCAGTTGCCCTGGCATTGATCCGTGCTTGGCACATGGCTTGCCTGTCATCTCCTTGGAAGCGGCCCACATGCATGCCGCTCACAAATGGAGGGGAATGATGAGGCTTTTTGCAAAGGGGGCACGGCGGACAATGGTCTGTGGTGCCATGATCGGCACGGTCATGCTTGGTGCGGCGCAGGTGCAGGCGCAGGAAGAAGAGGACGAGCGGAGCCAGGACGAGAAGCTGCTCTGGGAAGAGACGCTTGTGGCGGCGAAGGAGGGCAGTTCAACCGCAATGTGTGATCTGGGCGAGCTGATCGTCCGGGGCAAGGAGGCACAGCGTGGCCTGAAGGTTGCGGCCAAGTGGTTCGGCATGGCGGCGGAGCAGGACGCCCTCTGCGGCCTGCTGCGGATCGCCGAGTTCCATCGTCGGGGCAGGGGCGTCGAGGAGAGTGTGGCGCTCTCCGACAGTTTCTATGCCCGCGCGCTGCCACAGGTCTCGACCCTGGCGCGGAGTGGCGATGTGCAGATGCAGATCCAGCTGGCCCGGATGCACCACAAGGCGCTCGGCACGCCGGAAGACCTGGAGCTGGCAGCCCTCTGGTACGGCACTGCGGCCGCCCTGCTGGAGCCTCTGGTCAAGGCCGGGGATATCGATGCGCACAAGAAGCTCGCGAATATCCTGATCATCGGGGTTGGTGTCGATCGCGACGTAGTGCGGGCCGGCGAGCTCTATGAGGCTGCCGCGACCGCCGGTGACCGCGCCGGCCAGTTTCTCGCCGGCCGGATGTTCTTCACCGGCAAGGCAAACCATCCGGTCGATCACGAGCGCGGATTCTACTGGCTGTTCAGGGCGGCGGAGGCGGACCACCCGCGTTCCCAGGCCTATATCGGCGCTGCATTTGCACAGGGTCTGGGCGTCGAACCCGATCCGGTGGAGGCCGTGAAATGGCTGCAGCTTGCCATTGATCGTGGTGTCGGTGCGGCCAAGCCGGAACTGAAGGAACTGTCCCAGGACATTACCGAGAAGCAGCTGAAGCGGGGCAAGGAGATGGCTGCCGAATGGATCCCGATCTTTGATCGGGGACTCGAGAAGAGCAGCTGACGACACAGTCGCTCCAGGCACCAGGCCGAACAAACTCCGAGTGCCTGGAGTGGGTTGTTACTGTTTCTTCAATGAATTTATCCATTCCAGCAGCAAGTCCGTGACCTGTTCCGGGGCTTCCTGCTGGGTCCAGTGGCCGATTCCTTCCAGCAGCACCGCGTCGGACAGGTTCGGCATCAGGGGCTTCATGGATGCCACCATGTCCTTGCCGGGCAGCATCTTCAGGACGAGGTCGCGCGTGCCGCCGATATAGAGCGCGGGCTGGTGGATGCGCTTGTCGGGCAGAGCGTTCAGCAAGTCGAAATCGCGCTGGTGATTGCGGTACCGGTTCAGCGGCCCGCGAAAGCCTGAACGCTCGAACTCGGCCACGAAATAGTCGATGTCGGTCTCCGTCAGCCAGGCCGGAAACGGGTCGGGGTCGGGTAACCCTTCCAGCAGGGTCGCGCCATGCGGCTTGTCGGTCGGCCACGTGCCGTCCTGGGCATCGCCGGAGATGGCGTAATAGACTCGCCGCAGGCCACCGCGAATGTTTGCCTCCAGTTCGGCTTCGCCCACACCCTCATCCTGGAAATAGACCTGGTAGAAGAAGCGTCCGTTGGCCGTGAAGACCTGTTTCACGATATCGATGAAGGGCGCGGGGCCGGGACCGAGATAGGGAACCGAAAGCCCGGAAACGGCGCTGACCCGCGTCGGGTGCAGCAGGGCGGTGTTCCACACGATGGGCGCACCCCAGTCATGGCCGATCAGGATGGCGCTGTCGTGACCGAGCGCCGGGATCAGCCCGGCCACATCGCCGGTCAGGCTCTCCATGTCATAGGCCTCCACCGCATGCGGCTTGCTGCTGCCGCCATAGCCGCGCACGTCGATTGCCGCCACCTGATAGCCCGCGTCGGCGATGGGTCCCATCTGATGCCGCCAGGAATACCAGCTTTCCGGCCAGCCATGGACCATGACCACCAGCGGACCTTCGCCGGTGATCGCAACGCGCAGTTCGACGCCATCGGTGGCGACGGTCCGAAACTGGATACGGTCGAGAATGCTGCTCATGGTTCGTCTCCCCGGCGGCCATGCATGTCTGATACCCCATGGTGGCACAGGTTCAGGTCATGAGAAGGATTCAATCGCCCTGCAAAGTGCACTATAAGGCGCGGGCACTTCACTTGAGACTCAGTCTGGAATTGATCCCATGCACGATATTCGCTGGATCCGGGAGAACCGGGATGCCTTCGACCAAGCCATGACCGCGCGCGGTCACGCCGCCCGCGCCGCCGCACTCGTGGAAATGTACGAGGCACGGCTGTCCATCCAGAACGAGATGCAGCGCAAGCAGTCGGAGCGCAACGCGACCGCCAAGGCCATTGGCAAGGCCAAGGGCAGCGGTGACGAGGCGGAGGCACAGCGTCTGATGCAGGCGACTGCCGACCTGAAGGCGGACGTGCAGCGGCTGGAGGAAGAGGACCGGGAACGGGAGGCGGCACTGACGCTGGAGCTTGCCGGTATTCCCAATGTTCCCGCCGCCGACGTGCCGGTTGGTGCGGACGAGGACGCCAACGAACTGGTGCGCCAGGTGGGCGATGTGCCGTCGTTCGACTTCGCGCCGAAGGAACACTTCGAACTGGGGGAAGCGCTCGGCCTGATGGATTTCGACCGGGCGGCGGCCATGTCCGGCGCACGTTTCGTTGTCCTGCGTGGTGCGCTGGCCCGGCTGGAGCGTGCGCTGGCGAACTGGTTCCTGGATGTGCAGACAGGTGAGTTCGGGTTCGAGGAAGTCAATCCGCCCCTGCTGGTGCGGGACGAGGCCGTGTTCGGGACCGGTCAGTTGCCCAAATTCTCTGAGGATCTGTTCCACACCGACAATGGTTTCTGGCTGGTGCCGACGTCGGAGGTGCCGCTGACCAACATGGTGCGCGAACAGATCGTTGATGCGGCAGATCTGCCGATGCGCATGACGGCGCTGACGCCGTGCTTCCGGTCGGAAGCAGGATCGGCCGGGCGGGACACGCGGGGCATGATCCGCCAGCACCAGTTCATGAAGGTGGAAATGGTGGTGGTCACCGCCGATGACCGGTCGGAGGCAGAACTGGAACGCATGACCAATTGCGCGGAGACCCTGCTGCAGCGGCTCGGGCTGGCCTATCAGGTCATGAAGCTCAGCAGCGGCGACATGGGGTTCACCGCCACCAAGACCTATGATCTGGAGGTCTGGCTGCCGGGGCAGCAGCGCTACCGCGAGATATCCTCCTGTTCCAACACCCTGGACTTTCAGGCCCGTCGCATGAATGCCCGCTACCGGCCCGAAGGCGAGAAGAGGACCCGGTTCGTCCATACCCTGAACGGTTCGGGGCTGGCCGTGGGCCGTGCGATGATCGCGGTGATCGAGAACTATCAGCAGGCAGACGGCTCCATCATCGTGCCGGAGGTCCTGCGACCCTACATGGGCGGACTTGAGATCATTGAAGCCGCGAAGGGCTGAACGACATGCGTATCCTGCTGACGAACGACGATGGTGTTGACGCCCCCGGCCTGAAGGCAATGGAGCGGATTGCGCGCGAACTGAGTGACGACGTCTGGATCGTTGCGCCGCAGCAGGAACAGAGCGGGGCGGGGCGTTCGCTCAGCCTGACCAACCCGCTGCGCCTGCACAAGCTGGGGGAACGGCGTTTCGCCGTCGGCGGCACGCCCACCGACTGCGTGATGATGGCGGTGCGGCAAGTGCTGGACGGTCGGCCCGACCTGATCCTGTCAGGCGTCAATCGCGGCGCCAACATCGCCGAGGACATCACCTATTCCGGCACGGTGGCGGCGGCGATGGAGGGGACGCTGCTGGGCATCCCCTCGATCGCCATGAGCCAGATCGGTTTCGCCGATCAGGCCATTCGCTGGCAGACGGCAGAGCATCATGCGCCGGGCATCGTCCGGCGGCTGCTGGAGGCTGGCTGGCCGAAGGATGTGCTGATCAACATCAACTATCCAGATGTCGAACCGGATGAGGTGAACGGGGTGCACGTGGTGCCGCATGGCCGTCGCGATCAGACGGCCGTGACGGTGGACGAGCGCCAGGACGGGCGCAACATCCCCTATTACTGGATCGGCTTGCGGCGCCAGCAGGCGATGCCGCCGCCGGGCACCGACATCGGCACCATCTGGCGTGGCGGGATATCGGTGACGCCGATCAGCCTCAACCTGACCGACCGGGATACGCTTGATCCGCTCGGGCGTGTCTTTCAGGACTGAGGCGGCGCATGACGGATGATGTACGAAAGATCCGGCTGTTGATGCAGTTGCGTCGGGAAGGCATCACCGATTCCCAGGTGCTTGGCGCCATCGAGCGGGTGCCGCGCGAACAGTTCGTCGACGCCAACTTCCGCCATCAAGCCTATGAGAACATGCCACTGCCGATCAAGCAGGGGCAGACCATCAGCCAGCCCTATGTGGTGGCCTTCATGACGGAGGCGCTGCGCCTGTTTCCGCGCGCCAAGGTGCTGGAGATCGGCACCGGCTCCGGTTACCAGGCGGCGGTGCTGGCGATGCTGTGCCGCCGCATATACACGGTGGAACGGCACCGGACGCTTTATCGCGATGCAACGGCGCTGTTCAGCAGACTGGGCATCAACAACATCATCGCCCATCTGGGGGACGGCACCCGCGGCTGGCCGGCGCAGGCCCCCTTTGACCGGATCATCGTGACAGCCGCCGCCTTCGGGGAGGTGCCGACGGCCCTGGTCGAACAGCTCTCCACCGGCGGAATCCTGATCGTGCCCGTCGGGCGCAGCGGTGCCGACCAGATGCTGGTCCGGGTGACGCGGCAGGCGGACGGCAGCACGACGCGGGAGAACCTGCTGCCGGTGCGATTCGTGCCGCTGCTGGACGGTGTGCCGAACGAACAGCGCGGGGAGGGCTGACGGCTATCGCGGCTCAGCCGCATTCCCTTGCCGCCCGTCGCCCGGATTCATACTCTGGCCCCATGTTTCACCCGCGTGCGATCCTCCTTGCGCTGGCCTTGCTGCTCGCCGCCTGCGGGCCGCGCGGCACGCCCGCGCCGGTTGAGGATCGCAGCGCCTTCACCGGTGGCACGGTCATCGTCCGCCGCGGTGACACCGCCTATGCCATCGCCCGCCGCAGCGGCGTGCCGGTGCGCGACCTGATCCAGGCCAATCAGCTTCGGGCCCCCTACACCCTGGCCATCGGGCAACAGCTTCGGGTGCCGCAGTTGCGGCTGCATCGCGTACGCGCGGGGGAGAGCCTGACGACGGTTTCCGAACGCTATGGCGTGGGACGGCGGGAGATCGTGCAGTTGAACGGGCTGGTTTCGCCATTCCGTCTGCACCCCGGACAGATTCTCAAGATTCCCGGCGGCGGGTCACGGACGGCATCAGCCCGGATTACCCGTGTCGTCGCGGGCGCGGAGGTCGTGCCCCTGCCGCCACCGAGACCGCCGGGACGGGTTGCGCGTGCGGGCGGAACCACCAGACCCGCAGCGCCTGTCACGACGCAGAAAGCACCGGCAGCACCCGCGCCTGCGCCTGCGCCTGCCGCCGTCGCAACCACGGCGAGCGGTCTCGTGTGGCCCGTTGCCGGGCAGGTCGTCTCCCGCTTCGGCCCGAAGTCCGGGGGGCTGCACAATGACGGGATCAACATCCGCGCCCCGCGCGGCACACCCGTCCGTGCGATGACAGGCGGGGAGGTCGTCTACGCCGGCAACGAACTGCGCGGCTTCGGCAACCTGGTCCTGATCCGCCATTCGGGCGGCCTGACCACGGCCTACGCCCATCTCGACCGGATCGGGGTGCAGCGCGGGGACCGGATCAGACGTGGTCAGGCCATTGCCACCGTCGGCAGCACCGGCGGCGTTGACCCAGCACAGCTGCACTTCGAGATCAGAAAGGGCCGAAAGGCCATAGATCCTGTGAACAAGCTCGGCAGCAGCCCGCCGCAGAACCTTGGCTGAACCTGCCGTGTTTCAACTCCGCATGCTGCATGCTATGGTTGAGTAATGATCGACTGGGACTCAGGTCTCAAGCCCTGGCACCTCGTCGCCGACGCCGGTTTCGGCGCGGCGATGGAGGAATGCGGCTTTCGCAAGGTCGGCCGCAGCATGTGGCGCCGCGACGGCGACCGCATCGCCTGGTGCGTGGCGCTGACGAGGGGCTATGCGGGCACGCCGGGTTCATTTCGGGCTTCCTACGGCGGTTTCGTGAAGGAGGTCGATGAACTGGTGCGACTGTTCAATCCCAAACGAAGAATGGAATGCATGCCCGGTACTTCAACACCTTGGCATGTGGGCCGTTGTCTCGAAGATGATCTGTTCAATGAGTATGAAAATGAGGTGCTGGCGGCACGTGCTTCGGAACAGGCGAGACGAAAGGGACTTCGTGGCTGGTGGAAGGATCAGATTGATCCGGTATCAGATTCCAGGATCGAGATATGGAACGCCCAGATTCCGTTTTATGAGAATACGGGACCTGGTTCGCTTGATTGGGCCTTTGTCGTTGGTTCGGAACGTGATGTTGCCACGGCGTCTGGACTTGTTGCTGATGCCTGGGTGCGATTAGGGCTGCCATGGGTTCAGGCGCGGATCGATTTCGAACAGCCTATTCGTGGAGGTGGGGACGAAACGCATTCAACAAGCAGAGAAGCGATAACTGGGCGGTCGAGAATCATGCGGCAGCGAAGATCGCTGGAGATCAGGCGTGGATTTGCGATATGGCTGAATCCGTCTTTCGGGAGGCACGTGCTCCACTGGAAGCAGTATGGGAGCATTGTCGGGCAAACGGTGACTTTGAAGTGCGGTTGGTCAGAACGGGAGAGATGGCGCCGGAGAGGGTTGTGTCTGCCGAACATGTTAGTCGTCTCAGACGCGCCGCAACTGTAATCGCAATTGCGGAAGCCCTGTCCATGAATCTGCCGGAAAGTCACATCGACTTCAGTGCGAGTAAAGTACAGATCACCCCCTTACCATTTTGACCGAGCGCCACCGGGCGGCAGGTCCGCCGGGTTCAGGGCCGCATAGCGGGAGAGATAGTTGCCGATGGCGAGCGCCTGCATGACGCTCCGCCGGTCCTTGGGCCGGTTGCGTCCGCCGGTGCCAACCGAATCCCGCACCGGCGCACGGCCTCCGTGACGGCGGGGCGGGAGCGGTCGGCCACATCCTCACCCACGTCACTCAGGGCCTGGCCAAGCTTGCTGACTTCCTTCGGATCATTGGCGTCAGAGGGGACAATGCGGTCATTCAGCCAGAAGGGATCGACGTTCATCATGCGTGCTCCTGAAGGTTGTGGAACCTTCAGGATGGCAACGTGAATGAATTGAGTGCCCCATGCCGGGAGGTCTCAGACGCGCGACGTCAGATCATGGACCCGGCAGGTGCCGCCAACACGCAGTGAGCTTGCCTAACCCAGCGGCTTGCCGAGGCGGCCCGCCAGATCCTGGATGTACTGCCAGGCCACGCGGCCTGAGCGGGCGCCACGGGTGGTGGCCCATTCGACCGACTCCAGCCGCAGGGTTTCCGGGTCCATTTCCAGTCCGTAGGCGGCGCAATAGCCGTTCACCATGGCGAGATATTCCTGCTGGCTGCAGGTATGGAAGCCGAGCCAGAGACCGAAGCGGTCGGACAGCGAAATCTTCTCCTCCACCGCCTCGGCAGGATTGATCGCCGTGGAACGCTCGTTATCGATCATGTCGCGCGGCATCAGGTGGCGACGGTTGGAGGTGGCGTAGAAGATGACGTTGGTCGGGCGACCTTCCAGTCCCCCCTCCAGCACTGCCTTCAGCGACTTGTAGCTGGTGTCGTCGGTGTCGAAGGACAGGTCATCGCAGAACAGGATGAAGCGCTGGTCCTCGCGCGGGCGCAGCACATGCAGCAGCCGGGGCAGGGAGTCGATGTCCTCCCGATGGATCTCGATCAGGATCAGCTTGCCGCCGGTCTCGTGACT
>Ga0070728_10001382_pt1 | contig 36693 bp, 21 predicted proteins | sample tdDd471_FD_66723 | JGI IMG/M metagenome (GOLD analysis project Ga0070728, IMG submission 66723) | Marine sediment microbial communities from the Atlantic coast under amendment with organic carbon and nitrate - tdDd47.1 | ecosystem: Environmental > Aquatic > Marine > Coastal > Sediment | place...
TGGTGGTGATACTGGGAATATCCATCATAGTGCTGCTGATTGCGTCCCGGCTGCGGGTGCCATCTATTGTGGCCCTGCTGCTGGTGGGCGTTATGGCCGGGCCCTATGGTCTGGAGCTGGTGGACAGCGTTCACGAGGTGGAACTGCTGGCGGAGATCGGCGTGATCCTGCTGCTGTTTACCATTGGTATCGAGTTCAGCTTCAGCCGCCTGTTGCGCATTAAAAAAAATCTGCTGATAAGCGGCACCCTGCAGGTGGGACTGTCCCTGGGCGTTGGCGTGCTGCTGGCCCTGTGGCGCGGATTTGAAGGCGGCACCGTGGTGCTTATCGGCTTTATGGTGGCCCTCAGCAGTACCGCCATTGTGCTCAAGTCGTTGCAGGAACGGCAGGTCATGGAAACGCCCCATGGCACCGCAGCGGTGGCGGTGTTGATTTTTCAGGATCTCATCGCCGTGCCCCTGATGATCGCCGTGCCCTTTTTGGCCGATGGCGGCGCAGGCGGCGGCACGGACTGGGGAGTCATGCTGGCCCGGACCCTTGGCCTGATCCTTATGCTCTATGTGGCGGCGAAATGGCTGGTGCCCGCAATTCTGGCCCGTACCGTTATCACCCGCAGCCGGGAACTCTTTGTGCTGGTCATCGTGTTTTTGTGCCTGTCCATTGCCGGACTTACGGCATGGGCCGGGCTCTCCTTTGCCTTAGGCGCATTTATGGCGGGTCTGATTATTTCCGAATCCCGCTACAGTCACAGCGCCCTGGGTTTTATTCTGCCCTTCCGCGACGTGTTCACCAGTATCTTTTTCGTGTCCATCGGCATGCTGCTGGATCTTTCCTTTGTGGCCCAGAATATTGTGCTGGTGCTGGTGGCCGCCGCCATTATCATGCTGCTGAAAGCCGCCATCGCCACGGTGGCCACCGCCGCCACCCGGCTGCCTTTGCGCAGCGCCGCGGTTGCGGGTCTGGCGCTGTGTCAGGTGGGTGAATTCAGCTTTATCATTGCCCGCAGCGGTCTGGAGCACAAGCTCCTTACCCCGGAAACCTATCAGTTGTTTTTGGCGGTGGCCATTGTGTCCATGGCCCTGACCCCGCTGTTGATATCCCTTGCTCCCAGGCTGGCGGAGCGGTTGTGGGGCCGGGCGGCTCCTGGGGCAGGAACCCCGGAGGATACCAAGCTGGAAGACCATCTGGTGATTGTGGGTTACGGCATCAGCGGTCGTCTGTTGGCCCGGGCCGCCAAAGCAGGTAATATTCCCTATGTGATCTACGACCTCAACCCCCACACGGTGAAGGTGGAAAAACAGCGGGGCGAACCCATTCATTTTGGTGATCTTACCTACGAACCCCTGATGGAAGCTGCGGGTATTGCCCGGGCCCGGGTTATGGCGGTGGCCATTTCCGATCCCGCGGCGGTTAAGCGCATCACCTTTACGGCCCGGCAGCTGAACCCCCGGCTGTTTATCGTAACCCGCATCCGCTATCTTGCGGATATGGAGGACATGCTGGAGCTTGGGGCCAGCGAGGTGATTCCCGAGGAATACGAGGCCGGCCTTGAGGTCTTTAACCGGGTGCTGCATCGCTATATGATTCCGGCAAACGAAATCGCCCGCTTTACCGGCGAGGTGCGCCAGGAGCATTATGCCCGGCTGCGGAACGAGGATGAGGCCGCCACATCGGAGATGGCCCTGCGCAACGTGTTGCAGGATCAGCAGATTGTATCCCTGCGGGTTGAGGAGGAGGCTTTCGCGGCGGGCAAACCTCTTATGGAAATCGATTTCCGCAAGACCTGGGGCATCACCCTGCTGGCCATCAAGCGGGATGCGGATCTGGTGACCAATCCCGGCGGCACAGACAGCCTGCAGCCCGGCGATGTAGCTCTGGTCTACGGAGCCCCCAAAAACATTGCCCTGGCGGATTCCCTGTTCAGCGCCCCGGAGGAAAACGGAGCGGGGTGAGATTGCAAGAACCCCCTACGTAAAACGCCGGACTCCATACGGAGCCCGGCGCAGTATTGGCAAGTGTTGTATCTGAGTATCAGTAGCTCAGGCGGGTGGTGAGAATGGCGTTGACCCCCGGGGAATACACGCCGGAGGCATGGTACTTGTAGGTTTCATCCAGCAGGTTTTCCACGCTGAGGCCAAGCTGCCAGCGCTTGTACAGCTCCACTCCCGCCCGGAAGTTCAACGTCCACCAGCCCGGGGTGCCGCCATCGGGAATCCGCACATCCTTTTCATCGCTGGCCGAAAGGCGATCCTGCTTGCCCGCCGCCCGGACATAGACCTCGGCATAGCCGGTCCAGACATCGCCGGGTTTGGTGTCATAGCGCAGATTCACGCTGCCAAACAGGGGCGGGATTTTTGACAAAGGCATGTCCGGCGCATCGTCAATCTCCTCTTCGCCCCAGGTATAGGTCAGGCCGCCGCCAAGGGAAAAACCATAGCCCACATCCAGCATGAGCTTTGCCTCGCTGCCCCACAACATGGCCTCACCGGCGTTGACGTTATGCACAACGTCCTTGTCTTCAAAGGTTTCCTGCCCCTTGTAGGTGGTGGCCTCGCGCTTGATGATACCGTGGACCATGGTAATGTACCCGGACCATGAGGCCCGCAGCCGCCACACCGAACCCCGCAGGCTCAGCTCCAGCGTATCGCTGCGCTCCGGGTCCAGATTGTCGTTGGGAATATGATAGTATTCCCCGGTGTCGCCCACATGCACGGTTTCCTGCAAATTGGGGGCGCGGAAGCCCTGGCTAAAGGTAAAGGCCGTGGACAAATGTTTGCTGAAGATATACTGCAGCCCCGCGTGGAACACATGGCCGAAAAGCAGGAAATCGGTTTGGGGCATGCTGCCGTTGGCCGGAGCCAGAGCATCAGCCCCGTGGAAACGATAGCCCGCGGAAAGCCGCAGAATATGCCCGGAGTCGGTGCGCAGCACGTCGCCCTCGGCATAGAGATACAGACCAAAGGTGCCGTAGGTGGAGCCATCGGGGAAAGGCGTCAGCTCCGCCGGGGCCCACATGCCCAGCTGTGGCCGGGTAAAGCGTTCGGCTCCGATGAAGTCGTGGTAATACATGCCGCCGTAATTAAAGCGCAGCCGGTTGTCCAGCACCCGGGTGGTGAGCTGAGCATCGACGCCCACGGTGTTAACCGTTACTTCGTCCCGGATGGAGGACACAATGTTGCGGTCCACGGGATTATCCAGGGTATGATCGTCCAGACGCTCAAAGAAATGCTGGTAGGAAAGCACCAGATCAATGTCGGTACGCAGGGGGCGGAACTTCAGGTGGGTTTTCAGATAGGCCAGATGATCGTCGTTGTCGTAAAACCGGGCCTCATTGTGGGTGTACAGGCGCTCGGCCCGGCCCACATCCATCATGTAGTTGGCCATGTATCCGGCCTTGACCCAGGAGCCTTTGAAAAAGCCGTCGGAAAACCGGTACTCAAGACCGCCAAGGCCCGAGGCATGCTGATAGCTGGTATAGGGCTGCACACCCATGTCGCGGCCGCCCCGCAGATCCTGAAATCCGCGATAGGAAAAGCCGCCCCGAAAGGAAAACCCGCCGCCGCCAAGCTCCACCCGCCCATGACCGCCCAAACCCTGATTGGCGCTGGCATAGCGCAACTGCATCCCCGCACCGCTGCCCAGACCTTCCACCTTGCGGTAGTCCGGCATGTCTGCGGTAAAAAGCTGAATCACGCCGCCCATGGCGTCTGAACCGTACAGCACGCCGCCGGGACCCCGGAGCACTTCGATGCGGTCAATGGAAAAGGGGTCGATCATGTTCAGGTATTGCAACGGGCCGGTGCGGTAAATGGAATTGTTCAGCCGCACGCCATCCACCATGACAAGCACCTGGGGGCCCACCATGCCACGAATAATGGGTGAGCCGCCGCCGTGGTTGGTGTGCTGCACAAACACGCCCTCGCTGCCCAGCAGGGCTTCCGGGGTGCTGCGGGAGGATTTCCGTCCCAGGGTATTGGCATTGACCACCGTCAGGCTGCGATCCGAGAAAAAAGGATCATCGGGCATACGTTTGCCCGTGACTGTGATTTCCTCAACCGTGGCGGCTTCGGCCTCTTTGGTGTCAGTGGTTTCTTCGGTGTTGTTTGCCGCTGCTCCGTTTGCCTCAGAGCCCGCCGTATCATCGGCCATGGACACAGCAGAGCTCAGAAACAGACTCAGCACGATACAGAAGAACAGGCTTTCAGATTTCCGGCGCATCACGTCCTCACGATCATTCATACGGTCTACGATGGCCTGCGATTCTGCCAGCAGATACCGGGGCTGTCAAGCCGCACGCAGCAGGTTTCACCGGGAAGGTCACACACATATTTTCCGGCAAAACCCGACAGTTAGAACAAAAGAGGCATTTCTCACATTGGTATAACAAACGCCGGACCCCGCAGGGCCCGGCGCTGTAAGAGCAGCATATTTTAATGGGCTCAGCCTTTGCGGCGACGCACCAGCACAAGCGCTGCGGCCAGCAGCCACAGCAGGCTGGAGGCTCCGGCGCAGCCGCCGTTGTCGTCGTCGGTATCCACCGGGGGATCAACCTCACCACCAACAGGCATGTGATTGCGCACGTTGGGGGACACATGGGTTTCACCGGCGGGCAGTTGTTCCATATAGCGGCCCATCCAGTAGGCAGCCAGCAGATCGCCGCCGGGGTTCAGCCGGTTGCCGCCGCCGCCGTTAACCCGGAAGGGATTGGAGCGGGCGTCAAAGTTGGAAGGCGGACGAATGGAGGGATCAAGGGCCTCGGCGGCCAGGGGACGTCCCTTGTCATCATCGCCTTTAAGGGTCAGCACCGTAACGCCGTCAATGGCAATGCATTCGCCGGCAGCGATTTCGTCTTCATCACAGTTGATGCGCTCCGGGTTCCAGTAGGGAGCCAGATCAAAGGCCAGAAGCAGATCCTTGAGCTCCTTCACCACGGCGGCATCGCTGCCCTTGTCGGTGATGGTCAGATACATGGCGTGCCACAGGGGCTGCTTGCACAGGGCGGCGGTATAGGGTTCGTCCGGCACCCGCCACCATTTGTTTTCCATATAGTCTCTAAGGACATCCCCCACCTGAGGATCTTTTTCCGTGTACAGGGCAATCCACAGAGCCACCGCCGTCATGTCCGGCACATCAAAGTTGGTGTTGGGGCCTTTGTACATATATTCAATGGCGCCTTCGGCCATCACCATGTCCAAAAAATTACGTTCCGCCAAAAGCTCTTTATACAGGTATTCCTCAATGGCCTCATCGCCGGTCACATGATGCAGGCCCTTGATGGCGCCAATGGCCATCATGAGCATGAAGCGGTTGTACTCGCTGTCGCCTTCCTCAAAGAACATGGATTCCAGGCTGTAGGGATTGATGCTGTTGTACTTGGTGGGACGGCCGTCGGCATCCATAATGATTAGGTCGTACATGCCGCTGCCAACCGGGCCTTCCAGAGGACCGATGTCCCGGCGGGTCATGAGCATCTGCGCCACGCCTTTGGCGTCTTGTTGCATGCGGGCCACCAGCGCCTGATCAATGTCCGGGTCGTCCTTCATGGCGTCGTACAAAACCGTCATGCCAAGAATCTGACCGATAAGCTGATCCCGGCTGCAGGAGTCCACCCAGGTCCATTCGCCGTCGGGCAGCACACCGTTGCTGTTGTCTTCCCGCCATGAGCCGTTGCTTTTGGGCGCGGGCAGAGGATTGCCGTCGTCATCCTTCAGGGGCACGATTTCCCGGTCCACAAGGGGAAGCGGCGGATCATTGGGGTCTTGGGGCTTCATAAGCCGGATACCCCGGGCCACCACGCCGTTGCCGCCGGTGACCACATAAAACACATGCCATGCTTCTGCGGCCCGCACCACCTTTGCCCGGGCGTCCGCCAGCACATCGGCAGGTGCGCCTTCTTTTTTCAGGGTCAAATAGCGGAAGGCGGTGCCTGCCACCGCAACGCCGCCAAAGAACCCCAGGTCGCCGTATTCACCGAATTGGCTCAGCACCTCGAACAGATGGGAGCCGGTGACGGCTTCGAAATCGTCGTTTTCGCTTTGGGCCAAAAACTGATTAATGGCGTCCACGCCCGCCTGATCTGCGGGATGCACATCCAGAGACAGGCCAAAGGGATAGGCGCTGATGGTGTAAAACTGCCGGTCATGGGCCAGCATATGGGCGTTGACCGCCTCGCTGTCGCCGGGGGCGATAATGGGCGCCGCCGTGGCGGTGGCACTCAATGACAGGGCGCAAAGTATCAGGGCAAGGGAAAAACGCAGTTTCATGGGGCCTCCTGTATTAGCCTCTGTTACGGAACTGTTTGCAAAATATGTAACATGCCCTGCCCTGCTTCACAAGATACCGGAGGCGGTTTTGGGAGGAAAAGGGGGAGGGGGAAGCATTCCACAAAACATAACAAACTAAAAATAATATTGAAACCATTGGCTGACAGTCGTATACTGCTGGAAATAACACTGACGAGGTACGCCATGAAATCAGGAAATCCTTTCATCCTCTGGATTTTTGTTTTTTCTTTTATTGTTACATTCGGCTGTAGTGCCGAATCAACGCAGCAGCCCTGCGGAGGATTTTGCCCGGATGGATATGTATGTGTGCAGGATCGCTGCCAACCCGCTGACAGCAGCGATGGGGACACGTCAGAGGACGTGGAAACCGACGTGGTTGAAGAGCTGGAATCCGATGGCGATGCTGACAGCATTGAGACGGAACCCGAGGTTGAGGAAGGTTGCGAATGCTCGGGAATCTCTGCCTGCTGTGATGGATGCCACCCAGTAAATCAGCAGGGAGAGTGCACCAGCGACGGTATTGATTGCACAAATGACACCTGTATTGATGGCCAGTGCCAGCACCTTGTCGCCGCCGCATTTTGCCTGATTAATGACACCTGCATTGCAGATCTCGCGGACAACCCGGACAATTTTTGCCAGTATTGCGACGCCATAACCCAGCGGCGGGCCTGGCGAAACAAGCCCAACGACACCTTGTGTGATGACAATAACGCATGCACCCGCATGGACCTTTGTTACGATGGGGCATGCACCGGATTGCAGGAAATTGTCTGTGAAGCCCTTGATGACTGCCACCAGCCGGGAACATGCGCCCCGGAGACAGGGGAATGCACAAACCCCGAAAAAATCGATGGCAGCCCCTGCAATGATGATGTCATTTCCTGTACCATGGATATCTGTGAAGCCGGTGTATGTACGCATCCTGTTCGGGAACGCTATTGCCGGATTGACGGCTCCTGTTATCAGGAATTTGAAGCAAACCCGGACAACTCCTGCCAGCACTGCGACCCTCAGGCGATTCAGGACGAATGGCGCGACCGGGTAAACGGGGCAACCTGTGATGATAGCAATGGCTGCACTGTCAGCGACACATGCACCGACGGCAGATGTGAAGGGGGAACAGCGGTAATCTGCGACAATGCGCAACAGTGTCAGGATGCCGGATGGTGCGAGCCCGCCACCGGATTATGTACCTACCCGGATAAACCCGATGGCATACCCTGCGACGACGGCAGCCTGTGCACCCGTTTGGATACCTGTCAAGATGGAAGCTGCACCGGTGACGATCCCGTTATATGTACGGCTCTTAATGATTGCCATCTGGTGGGAACCTGCGACAGCGCCACGGGTTTGTGTTCCCAGCCTTTGCGGGAGGATACTGCCGCCTGCACCGATGACGGACACGCATGTACCAGTGATACCTGTATGCAGGGCGAATGCACACACGCCATTATAAACGGCTATTGCCTGATAGATGCGGTTTGCTACAGCCACGGCGACCTGCACCCGGACAATTTGTGCCAGTACTGCAATGCAGCCCAAAGCCCGGAACAATGGTTTGCCAAGCCCGATGGTTCCGTGTGCGACGCCAGCGAAAACGACTGCATTGACACGGCCTTGTGCGCCGAAGGCGCATGCCCCTCCTTACCCCTTCCCGATGGCACAGCCTGCGACGATGGCCGGGCAGAAACCCTGGCAGATCAGTGCGTAAATGCAGAATGTAAAGGGGCACCGGATTACCTGTGGGCTTACCAGTTTGGCGAAGTCAATATTCCCTCTGTAGTAGCAGACATCAATCACAACATATATTACGCCGCCTCATACAATAACCCCGATTCATTTGAAGGCATAACCCTGCCAGAATCTATGGGATCACTCGATATTGCCCTGGTTAAATATTCGAGCAACGGCTTGCCTTTGTGGGCAAAAGGTTATGGAGACAGCTCATACAATAAAGCTCATGGGCTTGCAACTGACGGTTCCGGAAATATTTTTCTTATGGGAGATTTTAGATCAGAAATTGATTTGGGAGGGGAGGTAAAAACATCAACAGGCTCAAATATATTCATTGTAAAACTGAACGATGAAGGGATACAGGACGCGGCTACAAGTTTTAGCCCCGACTCCCGTGTAGTCGGATACTCTTTGGAGACAGACAGTCAGGATAATGTCTATATCTGCGGATTCTTCTATCAGACAATTTCCCTAGGTGAAAAAACACTGACCGCCGCAGGGGAAGAGGACGCTTATGTTGGGGACATATTTATTGCCAAGTTTGACAACAACCTCCAGATACAGTGGCTAAAAGGTTTTGGCGGAACGGGTTATGACCTCTGTGGGGGTATAGACATAGACAGCAATGGTAATATTTATATAAGCGGAACCTATAATGGTTCCTTTAATTTGGCAGAGGGAATACCTCTCTCAAATGGGGACAATGCATTTTTTGTTGCCAAACTAGATCCTGAAGCAGTACCTGTTTGGGCACATGGTTATGGAGATAATGGCACTGTAAATCTCTATGAGATCGCAGTTGACCTCAATGATGATGTATTGGTGTCAGGCAAAATGCTCAATCCATTCTCATTTATAGAAGGAGGAAGCGGCAATACATTCCTCCTAAAACTGGCATCTACAGGAGATATTCACTGGTACAAACGCTTCCAAACTGACAGCCAACCCATACTAAACACGAATGGGAACAACGACATATTCCTTTCCGGAACCATCAGGTCAACATCAAACCTGGGGGGAGATGATCTCAGTACATTTAATGACGATGGCTCATTATACATCGTTAAATATGCTTCAGATGGCACACATCTTTGGAGCTATGCATACGGAGATGAGGATAATATTCAAATGGGATTTGCCGCCACTGTAGACACTCAATCGAATCTCATTGTTACGGGACGATATCAGGGAACGCTGGATTTCGGTAGCCACCGACTCACAAATACTACGGGAGTATTTAAAATGTTCCTCGTCAAACTCTATGGGGGCATATAGCCCCCCGATTTTCCCGGTAATGCTTGCAATTTTGGGCGGTTGGGTGTAATCAGGGGCTTGCAGCGGTCCGCCGTCGCGGGCCCATTGTTCCAAAGGATGTACAGCAACCATGACCACCTTTGACATCACCATCGCGGGAGCCGGGCTGGCGGGCAGCGAATGCGCCCTGCAACTGGCGGAATCAGGCATGCGGGTCCGGCTGGTGGAAATGAAACCCCATCACCGCAATGAGGCCCAAAACAGCGACAATCCCGCGGAACTGGTATGCTCCAACAGCCTGCGGGCCAACGGGCTGCACAACGCCGTAGGCGTTCTCAAAGAAGAAATGCGGCGGCTGGGCAGCTATCTGATGGAAGTCGCCGATGCTACCGCAGTTCCCGCCGGAGGCGCTTTGGCAGTGGACCGGGAAGCCTTCAGCGCCCGGATCACCAAACTGCTGGAAGATCACCCCAACATTACCCTGGAACACCGGGAATTCGGTGCTCTGGACACCGGGGCCGATGAAGACATCATCATCGCCACCGGTCCCCTTACCCACGGCGGGCTCAAGGACTCACTGGAAGCCCTGCTGCCGGGAAACCTCTACTTCTACGACGCCATCGCCCCCATCATCGCCGCCGACAGCATTGACCGCGACGTGGTGTTCGCCTGCAGCCGATACGGCAAGGGCGACGGCGACGATTATCTGAATGTTCCCTTAAACGAAGAGGAATATCACCGCTTTGTGGAGGATATTCTGGCGGCGGACACGGTTCCTTTGCGGGACTTTGAAGACGCCCGCTACTTTGAAGGCTGTCTTCCCATCGAAATCATCTGCTCCCGGGGTCCCATGACCGCGGCCTTTGGTCCCATGAAACCCGTGGGCCTTAACGATCCCCGCACCGGGGAGCAACCCTTCGCAGTGATACAGCTGCGCAAGGAAAATCTGGAAGGCACCGCCTATAACCTGGTGGGATTCCAGACAAAAATGACCTGGCCCGCCCAGCAGAAACTTCTGGAAAGCCTGCCGGGCCTTGGCAAGGTGGAAGTGCTGCGCTACGGCTCCATTCACCGCAACATGTTCATCAACGCACCGCAGTTGCTCACCGACGGCCTTGCCCTGAAGGATCATCCCCGCATCCGCTTTGCCGGGCAGATCACCGGCGTTGAAGGCTATGTGGAAAGCATCGCCTGCGGTTTGGCCCTGGCCTACATTATAAGAATGGAACGGCAGGGAGAAGGCGTCACTCCGCCGCCGCATACCACCTCTTTGGGTGCATTGCTCAGCCATTTGCATACCCCAAACGAGGATTTTCAGCCCTCAAACATACATTTTGGCCATTTTGCCCCGGTGCCCGGGAAAAAAATGCGCAAACGCTTTAAAAAGGCATTTATGGCAAAACGCGCTCTGGAAGACATCACCGCCTGGCGGGACAGCCTCAACACCCCGCCGGTGGGCCCGGTGCGCATACAGCAGACCCCGGAAGACAGCAATGGAGGAACCACATGAGCCCTTCCTTGAAAGATCGCAACATGAAGGCCATCCGCCCCTATGGCGACACCTATGACGATGGCGTGGTGCAACTGAGTTTTTCTTTGCCCCTGCCGGTTGGTGACCGGGCCATGGAAGCGGCCCGCCGTCTGGTGCTGGCCATGGGCTTTGAAGAGTGCGAAGTGGTGTTTGACAAAGACCTTGGCGAAGACTACAGCTATTTTGTGGCCTATGCCAAAACCGCCACATCCATCAATTACGATGAGATTTCCGTGCCCAAGGTGGATGTGGACACCTATGGCCGTGAAGAATGCAGCCAGCTTGTGGAGCAGCGGCTTGGCCGCGACGTGGTGGTGGTTGGCGCCTGCACCGGCAGCGACGCCCACACCGTGGGTATTGACGCCATTTTGAACATGAAGGGCTTTGACGGACATTACGGTCTGGAACGCTATCGCATGTTTGAAACCCACAATCTGGGCAGCCAGGTCAAGAACGAAGACCTTATCAAGTTTGCCATCGAGCACAAGGCTGACGCCATTTTGATCAGCCAGGTGGTGACTCAAAAGGAAACCCACATCCATAACCTCACTGAATTCATTGAGTTAGCCGAAAGCTACGGCATCCGCGACCGCATGCTGCTGATTATCGGCGGCCCCCGTTTGAACCACCAGCTTGCCCTGGAACTGGGCTTTGACGCTGGTTTTGGCCGCAAAAACTACGCCGAGCATGTGGCATCCTTTATCGTCGACAAGCTGCCGGAACGTTTGTCACTCCGGGGTTAATATCTTTTTGAGACGCAAATTTTGCGCGCAAATTGCGCCAAGCTACATTTTTGCGCCGGATATATTCCATAAATCAAACACGGCATTCCTTCCGCTCTTTGGCAGGAATGCCGTTTTTCTTAGTGTTTACAGCACTTTTAAAGGCCTTCTGAATTTTGCCACTTCTGATTTTAAAACTGGCACGCCACTTGCTTAATACTTGGGCACCATACGAACTTTGACAAAACAATAGCAGTACGACTTTACTTGCCGATTCGGATTGAACAGCAGTACGACTTTACAGCAGTACGATTTGTGAGTGCGATTCGAGTAGTATGCAGTACGAAGCGCATATCACCCAGCAGTACGATTCTTCAGCAGTATGCATTTACCGCAGTACGATTTTACAGCAGTATGATTTTTGTTGTGCGATTCGAGTAGTATGTAGTACGAAGCGCATGACTTCTGCAGTACGATTCTTCAGCAGTATGATTTGTGTTGTGTAATTCGAGTAGTATGCAGTACGAAGTGCACCTCACGCAGCAGTACGATTTTCAGCAGTTTGATTTTCCGGCAGTACGATTTAGCAACATGAATCGGCAAGTTAGTTTTAAAAAAGGGCGAAGTTCCCACCCCGTCCCCACCCGCTTCGCCCTCGTATGCAGCCGAGACCATTGTGCAGTCCTCTTTTTTGCCCCTCTCACTGGAGTGCTCACATTGCAAAAATGGTCCAGGAGGGAACTCCGCTCCCTTCTAATGATGGTCTTTGGCTCCTCCTGGATCGGTTTACTCGGCAGCCCCAAGCTGAAGTAGACACTAGTCCCGAAAGGGACGCTGGCACCGGCCCGCAGGCAGCCTAAACCCGCGGGCCTTTTTTTTATCCATTTTTCAGACATAGGGCGCAAATTTTGCGCCCTTTATTGCGTCCACGCAAAATATACGCCGGACGTCCGGCTTCTGGAAAACCACTCATCCCCGGGCTATGTTTAATTTTATCAACAGTTTGGTGTAGTTGCGATTGATCAATTGAAAGACAGAGTATATTTGACGCACTGTCCCATTTGGCATTGGTATTGCATGTAAAGTAACAGCAGTTCTCTGACAATGCAACATACGCCCAATGTGGTCCGCAGTATCATCTGTGGTAGTACTTCACCGACTGATCATCCTTTGTCACTCATCCTGGCATGTGCATCGTGTTGTTTCTCCTTAGTTAACACTTCCCCGCACAATCACAAGACCACATCACGGCGTGCATTTTCGTATCATCATGTAGTGCAGCTATGATAGTAACATCGAAGAACTGCCCCGACCCGCAGGATTCCCCCCTGCGGGTCGCGGTGTTTTAAACACAAAAACCGGCGAAACCTCTGGGGCTTCGCCGGTGTAGTCGTATCTGTGAATATCAGTTGGGAAGCAGGCTATTCCTCTGTGGGAACATCCACTGCCGCAGGTTTCTTTTTGGGCCCGTCCTTGGCCTCCACCACCAGTTCCAGCAGGTCTTTCACCGCAACATCTTCATCCCGGTCAACACCCTTGGAACCATCGGTAAGCATGGTATTGCAGTAGGGGCAGCTTGCGCCAATGATATCGCAGCCAAGGCTGTCAAGCTGGCCGAAACGATGATAGTTGACCTTTTCCTTGCCCTCCTCAAGCCACATGCGACCACCACCGGCGCCGCAGCAATAGCCCGTGGATTTGGATAGTTCCGGTTCCTTGAGGGTAAGACCTTCAATGGCGTCAATGATGTCCCGGGGTTCCTGATACAGGTCGTTATAGCGGCCCAGGAAACAGGAATCATGGTAGGTTATGGAGCCTTTAACCGGATGCTTCAGTTCAATCTGTTTTTGAGCAATGAGTTCCGCCACCACCTCGTGGGCATGGTATACGCTCCACTCGCCGCCGAAATCCGGGTATTCGTTGCGCAGGGTATTGAAGCAGTGCGGGCAGGTGGCGATAATGTTTTTCACCTGATACTGGTTAATGGTTTCAACCAGTTGCTGCACCATGATCTGCCCCAAAAACTCGTTACCCAAACGCCGGGCGGTTTCGCCGCAGCAGCTTTCTTCGGGCCCCAGGACCGCAAATTTTATGCCAGCGGCATTCAGGATATTGATAAGGGCTTTGGTGATTTTGATGGAACGATCATCGTAACTTCCCATACATCCCACATAAAAGAGGTATTCAATCTCTTTTTGCTCGGCACCGGAAAGCTCTGCCATGACCTTTACATCAACGTCATCGGTAATCCAGTCGCCCCGCTTGTCAAAGCCGATGTTCCAGGGATTGCTGTTACGCTCAAAGCCTTTAAACAGATTGTTCAGCTCGTTGGGCATGTCCCCTTCCATCATCACCAGATACTGCCGCATCTGCACAATCCGGGGGATCTGCTCGATAAACACGGGGCAACGTTCCTCACAGTCGCGACAGAGGTTACAGGCCCACAGGGTCTCGGTGGAAATGGCGTCCCCGGTAAATTGCGGTCCCTCATACTGGGGTTCACTGCCATCGGGATTCTTTTTGCGTCCGGTGATAAAGGGGCCCTTTTCATAAAGATGCGCCTTCATGGACAAATTTACATCCCGCAGGCTCAGGGGCTTATCTGTATCAAAGGCCGGACACTGGGGCACGCAGCGGCCGCATTCGGTGCAGGTGTATACGTCGAATATTTCCTTCCAGGAAACATCTTCCAGATCCTTTACCCCGATGCTGGGCTCCTCTTTTTCAAACTCATCCTCAAGATTATGTTTGGTCTCAAGGGCGCCATAGGATTCCAGGCGCTGGAAAAACACGTTGGGAATGGCGGTAATGACATGAAAATGCTTACCCAAAGGCAGGTAATTGAGGAACAGCCAGACAAGGGTGATATGGACCCATACATTGGTTTTCCACATCCAGGTAAGTGTTGATTCGGCCGCCATGCCAAAAGCCCCGGCTCCCATGGAGGCAAAGGGCATATACCAGTGGTTTGCCGCACCGCCCAGTTGCGTCTCCAGGGCAACCTGACTTGCTTCCACCATAAAATCGCTGAGCATCAGCAGGAAAATCCACAGTAATATGGCGCTGGCCTCGTAATTATGGGCACCCTCAAAGCGTTTTGGACGGGTTACCAGACGCCGCCAGATAAGGATAACCGCAGCCACTGCCACCGCCACGGTCATAACATCCTTACCTAATGTATAGATTTGCCCAACGATGTTGTCCGTTCCCAGCACCCACAGATGGAACTGGCTGTCGCCGGTTATCAGCACAATGGTAAGCATGATGGTGCGCAGCGATACCGTGAGAAACCCATAGAATATCGCCATATGCAACAGGCCCGCCGCCAGCTCCTGGGGCATACGGTACTGCCCAACGGCAAACTTCAGGGTGAGCCACACCCTGCGCAGGGGCTGGTCCCAGCGAACTTTGTGCCCCTTTGTCTTGAACATAATCTGCAGTCGATACCAGAAGGTATACAAAAACAACAGCATCAGCAGAACAAACAGCACACTAAAGGCAATCCTGCTCGCCACACCAAAGTCCAACAGTTGAGCCAAAGCTTCCATGGGAACCTCTTCAATTCCTGTGCAATGTTGGTAACTCGCCGCTTACCTGCATGTATTCCGTGTGTACCGGGCACACATAAAAACCGTAGCAGAACCCCAAAACCGACGCAAGGCTTAAACCCTGCGATTATAATTTTTAATACATGGCATTGGGTATTATATTACACCATGCAAACGATACATCCGAAACACATTCCCAGCCCCCTGCCATTGAAGGCAAACCCCTTGATATTCCTGCTTAACCTTGACATACGCAAAAATTCTGGCACTCTATTGACATCTCTAAAATGAATAGGTCCGAAGTAATTCTACCCTGGGAGTACTCATGTCTGCACCTCAATCTCGCGCCCATTGGGGCTCTAAATTCGGTTTCGTATTGGCAGCGGCGGGCAGTGCGATAGGACTGGGAAACATCTGGCGATTCCCCTATGTTACCAACGAAAACGGTGGTGGCATTTTTGTATTGATATACCTTGCGGCTATTGTGTTGCTGGGCCTGCCGGTGATGCTGGCGGAGCTTACCATCGGACGTCACACGGAAAAAAATCCGGTTGGCGCCTTTGGGCACATTGCCCCCAAATGGAAATGGGTGGGATACCTCGGCGTTATCACCGGTGTGGCCATTCTTTCCTATTACGGCGTTGTGGCGGGCTGGACCCTGGGCTACATCGTGAAATCCGCCTCCGGCGATCTTGACCCCAAAGCCTTTGGCGCATTTATCAGCAATCCTGCCCAGCAGATAGGCTATCTGCTGGTGTTTATTCTCATGACCATGAGTGTGGTCGCCTTTGGCGTTCAAAAGGGTATTGAGCGCATGGCCCAGGTGCTGATGCCCCTGTTGCTGCTGCTTATGGTCGCCCTGATTATCCGTGGCCTGACCCTCCCCACCGCCGCTGCGGGCCTGAAATTTTACCTGTACCCGGATTTCGATCACCTGAGCGCAAAAACATTTCTGTTTGCCATTGGGCAGGCCTTTTTCTCCCTGTCTTTGGGCATGGGCGCCATGATTACCTATGGCTCCTATATTAAAAAGGATGACAACCTTGCCACCAGCGCCATTGCGGTTGTGGGCTTTGACACCCTGATCGCCATTATGGCGGGCTTCCTGATTTTCCCGGTGATTGGCCACAGCCTGACCAAGGGCGGTCCCACCCTGGTATTTGTCACCATGATCGAGCAGTTCAACGCCATGGCCGGCGGACAGTGGGTTTCCTGCCTGTTCTTCCTGCTGTTGGGTATTGCGGCCTTAACCAGCACCGTATCGCTGCTGGAAGTCGCCACCGCTTACATGATTGACGAACATAACGTCAGCCGTGGCAAGGCGGTGCTGATTATCGGCGCTGTTACCACTGCCCTGGGCGTGCCCGCAGCCCTGAGTCTCGGTGCCGTCCCGGCGCTTTCCAGCATTGCCGGGGGCAAGGGATTTCTGGATATCATGGACTTCCTGTTCGGCAATGTCTCCCTTACCTTTGGTGCGTTGATGACCTGCGTGTTTCTGGTATACCGCTGGGGCATTTACAATGCCGCCACGGAAGTCAAGGAAGGCTGCCCCACCTTTGGCAAGTATGTGTTGTTCTGGCGCATCTTTTTAGGCTATGTGGCCCCGGCAGCCATCGCCACCATGCTGGTCTATATTCTGGTGACCGGCCAGGGCCTTGGCTGATACCCTCTCAGCTGTTTTGTAAAAGCAAAACGCCTCGCAGTATGCGGGGCGTTTTTTATTACCAGTTGCCAAGCAGTTCAAGCAAATGCCTGCCAAGGGCATCGGTGACCTCATCCATGGGAACCTCCCGCCCAAGTTCCTTTTGCAACGATGTTACGCTTTTGTCGATAATGCCACAGGGATTGATCAGACGAAAATCTTCAAGGTTGGTATTGACGTTAAAGGCAATGCCGTGCCGGGTGACACCGTGATCTATGCGCAGACCCACGGCACCGATTTTCCCTTCGCCAACCCAAACGCCGGGGTACTGCTGATCCCGGTCGGCGGTCAGACCATATTCCCCGGCGGTGCGAATCATGGCCTCTTCAAGGGCATGGATAAGCCGCTTGATATCCTTGTTCCGATGGCTGATGTCAACAATGAAATAGGCCACCACCTGTCCGGGGCCATGATAGGTGATATCACCACCGCGATCAATGTGGTGCAGATCAATGCCCCGGCGCTGCAGTTCCTCTTCACTCACCAGCAGGCTGTCCCGCCGTCCCTGACGCCCCAGGGTGAACACCGGATCATGCTCCAGCAGTAAGATGGTGTCAGGAATCTCTCCTGCCACCCGCTGTGCATGCAGCTCCATCTGCAAATCCAGAGCCGGGGCATAACGAATACGGCCCGGGCGGCGAACGTCAATGGTGCGTTGTTCCATAGGTGACCTCAACAAAAAAGACCGGAGCGCATGGCGCTCCGGTCTGATGGAATGTTACTTCGTTACAGATCAGGCGGTTCTTCTGCGACGCAGAACCATGCCAACCGCCAGCATAAGGACCATGCCCCACATGTCAAGTCGGTTGCTCTGGTTGCAGCCACCGCAGCCACCGTCATCGCCGGAGGGCTTGGGGGTCTCGGTGGTGTCAACAGCGTCCACGTCCTCGGTGACATCGCCGTCAACGTCTTCTTCGGTAATCACGTCAACATCGTCCACAACATCGCCGTCGACTTCTTCTTCAGTGATGACATCAACGTCATCAATGTCGTCCACAACGTCGCCATCGACTTCCACATCGCCGTCGATTTCCACGTCGTCTTCAACTTCTTCGACAACATCGCCGTCAACTTCCACATCACCGTCGATCTCGACTTCGTCTTCGATTTCCATCTCATCGTCAACGTCGCCGTCAACCAGACTCACGCACTGGAAGTCGCCGGGGTTCACCTGTTCGCAGGCGGTACCATCGGCGCATTCGGTCTCCAGCTGCCAGGCAGTGCCTTCGGCAACGCAGAGTTCGATGTCGCCGCCATCGGAGCAGCGCATTTCATCCAGGGAGCAGACCACGTCAATACAGGCCGGGCCGCCGTCGGCGTCCATACAGACCTGGGTGTCATCGGTGCAGTCCACGCTCAGTTCCCATGCAGTGCCATCGGCAGAGCAGATTTCGATGTCTTCGTCATCAGAGCAGCGGGTTTCATCGGCAGTACAGATGATGTCAGCACAGATGAAGACGCCGAGGGCAGAGTCTTTACACAGCTGGGTGTCGGTGCAGTCGGTTTCCAGGGCCCAGCCGGTGCCAAGGGGATTACAGAGTTCCACATCGCCGTCATCGTTGCACTGGGTTGCTCCCGGGGTGCAGATAACATCGAGACATACAAAGGTGCCGCTCTGATCGGCGCAGACCTGGGTGTCGGTGCAGTCGCTGGTCACTTCCCATGCAGTGCCATCGGAGGAGCAGGTTTCCACATCGCCATCGACATTACACTGGGTTTCACCGCCGGAGCAGATGATGCTGGCGCAGATGAATGCCCCGGCGCCATCGTCTTTACAAATCTGGCTGTCGGCGCATACGGTCTGCAGATCCCATGCGGTACCGGTGTTGTTACATTCTTCAACGTCACCGTTGTTGCTGCAACGGGTGGCTCCGCCTTCGCACACGATATCCAGACATTCCGCCACGCTTTCTGCGGTGATCAGACAAATCTGTTCAGCGCCGCAGTCTGCGGTGACTTCCCATGCCGTACCGTTTGCGTTACAGGTTACCACGTCGCCGTTGTCGTCGCACTGCATGTCAGCGGGTTCGCATACGATGGCGACACACTCGAACACATCCGGGCTGCTTTCGACACATACCTGAGCACCATCGGTGCAGTCGGTCTGCAGTTCCCAGGCAGTACCCTCCGCGTTGCACACTTCAATGTCGCCATTGATGCCGCAGCGCTGTTCGCCCGCTGTACAGGCAACCGCCACACACTGGAAATCTCCCTGAGCAACTTCGGAGCAGATCTGAGTCAGATCATCGCAGTCCACACTCAGTTCCCATGCCGTGCCGGTGCCATTGCAGACTTCTACGTCGTCGGAAGCACTGCAACGCAGTTCGGTGGCGGTGCAGATAACATCCACGCAGGCAAAGATATCAGGTTCGGTTTCCAGACAGACCTGAGATTCGGTGCAGTCTTCAAGAAGATCCCAGGAGGTTCCATCGGCGGAACACATCTCAAGATCGCCATCCTGATTACACTGGACCGCATCAGGGGTGCAAATCACGTCGATGCAGGCAAAGACGTCGGGGTCGGTTTCCTGACATACCTGAGTTTCGGTGCAGTCGGTAACCACCGTCAACTCGGTGCCATCGGCATTGCACAATGCGATATCGCCGTTGGCGTCGCAGAACTGCGCATCAGGAGTGCAGATGATATCCACGCAGGCGTAGACATCGGGATCGGTCATTTTGCAAATCTGGGATTCGGTGCAGTCGGCAGCCACGGTCCAGCCGGTACCATCGGCACAGACTTCAACATCACCGGCATCGCCGCAACGGGTTGCACCCGGATCACACACAAGCTCGATGTCCGGCTCTTCATCAACAACATCCTCATCGCCGTCCACGGGAATTTCTTCCTCAATGTCGGCTTCTTCATCAACATCGCCATCCACACCGGCGCGGGTGATGACAACATCCATGTCGTAGCTGTTGTCGCAGGATTCCCAGGGATATCCGCCTACCCGGATAACTGCCTGATCCGGATCAGTAGCGGTAAAGGTATAGGTCATGGATTCCAGATCGGAAAATCCGGTGCTGCTTTCCAGTTCCACCAGGGAAGGTGTTGCCGCCGGATCATAGCTGTACAGATAAATGTCAATGTCGCCATTGTCATCAACAAAGGATACATCAACCTGTACGCTGTCGCCTTCGGCGGCGCTAAAGGAATACCAATCCCAGTTGGAGGGGCAGATATGCAGGTCGGCCTGGCTGTAGGTATCGCTGATGGGAATGGCGTTTACCCAGTTATCGTTGGGCTCCTGACCATCATCCACACAGGCGGTTGCGGTATAGCTGAAGGCCAGCGAATAGCCACCGCTGGTGGTGACTTCAGCGCCCAGAACTGCCACATACAGGGTCTGCCCCATCATGGCGGTATAGGTGGTTTCTCCGGTAGGTGTCAGAGGAATACCTGAACCATCAACAATGTACATCTCAATATCATTGTTGTCACTGGTCAGGGTAACCTCAAAGGTTTCGCCGTCCTGCAAGGTGATTTCATAGCCGTCCAGATCATCCTCGCAGAGATAACCGTCGGTGATTTCCGTGGTGGCACGGTCAACCACAGTGGCGGAAGCAAAATCGTCATTGGGTTCGTACGGATCGACGCAGGAGAAACAGACGCCTTCAGGTGTACAGGAGAATCCTTCGGCGCACTCGCCGCAGGAACCGAAGCAGCCATCGTCGCCGCATTCTTTGTCAGTGCAATCCGGTACGCAGGGAGCACACTGAATATCAAGGGTATACGGGCTGGTGCTGGAGAAACCATACACCCGGATGTAATAGGTGCCCGGCGGAACCAGATCAGATACATTCTCGGAAGTGCTGCCGCCAGCAACGCTGGAATCAAGGTTCGTCCCCTGATCGTTTTTCAGATTGATATCAAGATCAGCCTCAAGATTGGTCATATCCACTGAAAGAGTACAAGTCTCTGCCACACCAATGGCGAACCAGTCTTCATCGTCTTCACAACGATACAGATCGTACGTTCCGCCAATGGCGAGCCCGGTGTTTGCACCGGCCAGATCCTCGTTGGGCTCATACATATCATTGGGGCAATCAGCCACACAAATGAATGCGTCTGAGCAATAGGGTGTGGGATCACTACAGGTACCGCACACACCGCCGCAGCCATCAGAACCGCAGTCCTTGCCGCTGCAATCCGCAGTGCAGAACTCAACGTTGAGGCTGTAGGTGTTGCGGGAAGCATCAACATTTTTCACCAGCACATAGTAAATGCCGTTGGCAGGCGCTTTATAGCTCACCTCTTCATTGTCTGTGGAAGAGGTGGAGGAATCCACCGGGCTGCCGGTGGGATCGCTGTACATGTACAGTTCCAGGTCACCGTCGGCATGCAGGAAGGTGGCGGTGACGGTAATCACCTGATCCTGCAACGCTTCCACGGCCCACCAGTCGTCTTCCAGAGGACAGGCAATAAGCCCATCAGTAAGACCGGGATCAAGCACCAGGGCATCAAGGTAGCTGTCATTGGGTTCGTTGGCAGCATCGTTCTCGCACACGGCGCAGGTGCTGAGCATGCTGTAGTCGCTGATGGCGGTGGCGGAATCGTTGGTAACTTTAATGTAGTAGCTTCCGGGGCTGACAGCATCTACAACTTCCAGAACATCCCCAAAGGTGTCGCTCCTAAGCTGTGTGCTGCCATCGGTGTCAAAGAGATACAGGTTTACATCCGCATCCACAAAATTGCTCACCTGGGTGGTCAGCAGACATGCTTCGGTGATGTCGATGGAGTACCAGTCGTCATCGCCGGGACATGCGGTCATGTCGTCGTACTGGGTATCCAAAGCCAGAGGACCGGCAGCGGTTTCAACGGTGTTGTTGATTTCATAGGAATCGAAGCAGGCCAGACACTGGAAATCAATGCAGGTTTCACCGGAGAGGCATTCGCCGCAGGAACCGAAGCAACTGTCATCACCGCATACCTTGTCAGTGCAATCCGGCACGCAGGCAGGACAGGTAATACTGAGGGTGTAGGGGCTTTCCGCGCTGCTAAAGCCATAAGCCCGAATGTAGTAATTACCAGGGGGCACCAGAGCGGAAACGTTTTCAGAAGAAGTACCGCCAGCTCCGCTGGTGTCCAGATTATCTCCGGCAGCATCCTTGAGGTTCAAATCAATATCCGCCTCAAGATTGGTCATATCCACCGTCAGAGTACAGGCAGAGTCCACCACCACCGGGAACCAGTCTTCCTCTCCACCGCAGATGCGCAGATCGTAGGTATTGCCGATCACCAGGGCATTGCCACCGGACAGCAGAACATTGGCGTCATCAATGTTTTCATTGGGCTCGTAGGGATCGTTGGGACAGTCCGCCACGCAGACAAAGCTGTCATCGCAGTACGGAGCAGGATCAACGCATTCACCGCAGGAACCGCCGCAGCCATCTCTGCCGCATTCTTTGCTGGCGCAATCGGGCACGCAAAGCTCAACGTTCAGGCTGTAGGTGTTCCGCAGGGCTTCATTACTTGATACCAGCACATAATATGTTCCGTTGGCCGGTGCAGTGAAGACAACTTCCTCGTTGTCATTGAAGGATGTGGAGGAATCCACCGGGCTGCCGGTGGGATCGCTGTAGAGATACAGATCAAGGTTGCCAGCTTCATCGCTAAATGCGGCGCTGACAATAATCACCTGATCCTGCAGCGCTTCAACCGCCCACCAGTCGTCTTCCAGGGGACAAGCCACCAGATCGCCGGTAAGGCCCGGGTCCAGCAGCAGAGCATCCTGATAGGTGTCATTGGGTTCGTTGATGTCATCGTTCTGACACACTTCACAGGTGGTCAGCAGGCTGTAGTCAGAAATGATATCAGTAGAGGTATTGTCCACCTGAATCAGATAGGTGCCGGGACCAACAGCGTCCACCACTTCAAGGGGATCACCGGACAGGTCGCTATCCAGCTGGGTGCTGCCATCGGCCTCAAAGAGATACAGATCGATATTTGCGTCCACCACATCGCTGAGGGTGCTTCTGAGCAGACAGGTTTCCGTCACCTGAACCGCATACCAGTCTTCTTCACCGGCGCAGGCCTTCATGTCGGTATAGGCCTGATCCAGAGTCAGGGACTCATAGGCAGTGTCAAAGGTATCGTTGGGTTCGTATGCATCGGGGTCACAGACATCACAGGTAATCACCATCTGATACGTTGATGCTTCAGAGTCGAAATTTTTCGCCCGCAACACATAGGTGCCAATATCAAGCCCGGCACGCACGGTTTCGTCGGCAGTACCATAACTGGTGGAACTGTCGATAGAGGTTGTACCGTCGGCTTCATACAGATAGAAGTCCAGATCAACGGTATAACCACTAATGGTGGCAGTCAGCAGGCAGGCAGCGTCAATGTTTATGAGATAATAATCATCTTCATCGGCGCAGGCCTGCATATCGGTGTAGGTAGTACCAACCACCAGAGAGTCATATGCTTCCGCCACTGAATCATTGGGCTCATAGCCGTCTACACAGCTTACGCACTGGAAGTCCACGCAGGATTCCTCTGCAGCGCAGGTGCCGCAACTTCCACCACAACCGTCATCACCGCAGACTTTGCCGGCACAATCCGGGGTACAGACGTTCAAGTCCATGGTGTAGGGCGTGGTATCCCATGCGGTGACCCTAATAAAATAGGTCTCACCGGTGGTAACATCGGCATACACTTCTTCGGTTTCATTCAAACCGGAGCCCGTTCCAAATGTGGAATCCAGTGCGGAACCGGTATCGCTGGAGTGATAAATAGCCAGATCAAGATCACCACCTTCATTGTTGGGATTAAAGGTGATCAGAACCTTTAGATTTCCCGATTCCGGGGCCACAATGCTGTACCAGTCACGGGTATAGCTTGGCCCGTAGCAGCCATCCAGATCGGTATACAGACTGAACCCTGCCTCCAGCGGAGCCGCCTCCTCTACCGTGTCATTGGGTTCATAAGCATCGTCTTCAGGACAGGCCGCGTTTACTGTAGCCAGGGTTCCCATCCAAAGACCCAGGGCCACCAACAGTAACAACACGTTTCTTGCAGTACGCATCAGCACAACCTCCATAGCATTTACACCATGCCCGGCAGGGCATATGGTTTACGATTCAAAGCAGTATCCCCCATTATACAAAAACGAAGTGCTAATACAAGAAGATAAAGTACCTAAACTGTTCATAATGACACAAATGCCCAAAAAGCCCCGTAATCCCCCTGAAAACAAGGGTTATGGTTCGCTTTTTACCCGGTTGATGACAGTGGTGGGATCTTTAAAAACCGGCGCGAGTTCCTCGGCATCGTAATAAGAGCCGAGTTCATACAGGCCCGCGCAAATGTTATTATATGAGCATGTGCTGCACAACGGCATTTTTTCGTGCATGAAATCCCGCTGGTCAACAATGCCCTTGGCGTCAAGAAAATGCACAAAACGCTGTTCGGTCTTGATAATTTTCCGGGTTTCGGTGCTGGCCCAGGCAAAATCAGGCATATAACACAACGGCACCCGCTCTACCCGGAAGTTTTTGCCCGACAGCTCCAAAAACCGCAGGGCTTTATATAATGATACTTCCATGCCCTTCATGCTGGGAATGGTTTCCTTGTGGTCCTCGGTGCGGTTGGTGCTGGGATCGAGATTGTTAAACACAAAATGCGGCACAAAGGGAAAGGTCTTTACCATCCAGGCCACGGTTTTGTGCAAATGGTGCTGGTTATAGGCATTGATGACGATATTGATGTTTACCGTGATTTCCGGTGTAGCGCCAAAATGATGCAGGGCCTTGACCGCGTTGTCAAAGGCAAGGGGGGTATCGGTGAGTTTGTCGTGCAGTTCCTCTATATGGGTGTGCAGCGATACATTTACATGATCCAGGCCCGAGGCGGCAAGACGCTTTACAAAGGCGCCATTGCTTAACAGCTGGGCGTTTGTGATAATCCGGGTATGGAGCTTACGTTCTTTGGCATAGCCGACGATCTGGGGCAACGCGGGAAACAGAGTGGGCTCTCCACCGGTAAAAATAACGCCGAAATAGTTGCGGTCCGCCAGATTATCCACCAGCTCTTTGGCTTCGTCCAACGTCAGGCTCAAACCGTTATCCGGATTGGAACAAAACAGACAGTGCTGATTACAGCGTCGGGAAAGCTGGATGTAGCCCAGATTGGCCATACAACGTACTCCTTTCGGAAACACTATACCCCCGCCGCCTCCCATGCGCAAGCGGCTTTCCCCCTAATTTTGCAGACTGATGCCCTTCTTATTCGATACCCCAGCGCCGGATTTTATCGTACAGTGTGGAGCGGCTGATCCCAAGCGCTTTGGCGGCACGGGACTTATTGCCGCTGTGATAGTTCAGGGCATCGATCAAAACTTCCCGCTCATGCTCGTTGCGGTTTTTTTCGCTCATGGGTGGGTGCGCATGCAGGGGTTCATCACTGTCCAGTAATTCGCCGAACAGCAAATCATCGGCGTCGATCACGCCCCGCTGCATGACCTCATACCGGGTAAGCAGGGTGCGGGTAATAACGCTACGCAGTTCACGGACGTTGCCGGGCCATGAATGTTTTTTCAGACGGGTTATCGCCGCAGTGCTGAACATTATCGAGCCTCCCAGTTCCGCCACAAAATACCGGGCCAAAAGGGGGATGTCCTCTTTTCGCTCCCGCAGAGGAGGTACGTTAATGATAAGCGTGTTTATGCGATAAAACAGATCCTCCCGAAAGCGTTTTCTGCGTACTTCGGCCGCAAGGTTGCGGTTGGTGGCGAACACGAAACGGGTGGAGGTTTTCACCACTTTACTGTCACCCAAAGCCTTCACTTCTCCATGTTCCACGGTACGCAGCAGCCTTGGCTGCACCGTCAGGGGCATTTCCCCGATTTCATCAAGGAACAATGTTCCTCCATCGGCATCACGCACTGCCCCCTGAACCGACGCATCTGCTCCGGTAAAGGCTCCCTTGCAGTGCCCAAACAACAATGACTCCACCAGGGTTTCGGGCATGGCCCCGGCATTGACGGGGACAAAGTCGACGCGTCCACTGAGGGCATGCAGGGCTTCGGCCACCAGTTCCTTGCCAGTACCGGTCTCCCCGCAAATCAGCACCGGAGCCCGATGCCGGGCAAACCGGCGAATCAAATCCCGGACAGTCTCCATGCCCTTTGATATACCGATGATGCCCGGAACATCCATGGCCTCGATATCACCGGCAGGCACAAGGCTTTCCGATTCACGGTAGGCCAGCCGGAGCGTCCCCATGGAAATAACATCATCGTTACGCAGTTCGGTTTCCCGCACCAGATGCCCGTTTACTTTTGTTCCGTTGCGGCTGTCCGTATCCTTAAGCCAGGTGCGCCCGGAAGCCTCAAGGCAGAGTTCCGCGTGATGACGGCTAACATAGCGGCTTTCGATGCACAGGTCGCAATCCCGGCTTGCGCCAATAACAAAGCGGCGGTTATCAAGCCGCACCCGACGGGGAACCACGGTGTCGTCACTGGTCAGAGGGCCTTCGATATACCGGACCACCGGCTCCCGGCCCGCTTCATTCAGCGCCTTGGTGTGCAGCGTATCATCCACCGCAGACAACGGGCCAAACACCGCCCGCCGTTTTCCTATGGAAAGGGCGTCGCCCTGTTGCAACAGATATGGCGGTTTCTGAATATGCCCGTTTACCATCGGAGGAATGGACGGATCGCCGCTGTCCACATACCAGCGGTTGTTGCGAAACAACAGCTTGAGGTGCACAACGCCCAGGGACTCATCCGCAAGCTGCAGATGATTGCTCATGCCCCGTCCTATGGTGAAAACCGGAGGATGCAACCGCACCCGCACATCATTGTCGCCGCCCTTGAAAGTCAATACATGCATAGGCCGATATTCGGATTACTGGGTCAAGTCCTTTACAAATTTGGCCTGATTGGGAACAAGACCGGATTTACCCAGAAACGGATTCAACCCTTCCTGCTGCGGACCCGACATGGCCCACATTTCCTTGGCCCCGTTGTTCTTCAGCCAGATTTGCGCCACCTGTAACAGCCGGGAGGCCACACCCTTACGACGGGCTTCCGGCATAACGTACAACATGGGAATATAGCCATATTCCCTCGGACCTGAAAGCAGAATCTCTTTGCGGAACTGAACCTCAACAATGCCCACCGGCTCCCCGTCCAGCCGGGCATACAGGTACAGGAAATAGGGAGACTCCATACGGCTGTTGAGAATATTCAGGGTAGCAGCATCATCGATATCGCCGAGAATCTTTTTCAGCAATACCAGCACATCAGGAATATCTTTGCGACTGATTTTGATAACCTGCACATACCCGGCCATAATGATCTCCTTTACCTTCCGCAAACGTGGTGTTTTACATCATCAGCTGCGATGATCGCTCACACATCCACATTGTTTGTACCATTAATATAGATATCATGCAACAATTGCGCCGCCTTTTGCACCGTCTCCCCGGGCAGCAGCGCGGTTATGCGGTGGGCGCCGCTCATCAGGTCGCAGGGGGCATATCCCGCCTTTTTCAAGCCAGACCAGACCCCGCGCACCGTGTCGAGACGGTCGGTTATACCTTCTCCCACCAGGGTGACACTGCCCATGTCCGAGCTTACCGTAAGCCCCCTGCGGCACAGGCCATCGCAGGAGGTTACAAAATGTTCCCAGCCGTGGGCATCCTCCGGGGGTATATATCCCTTGAGTTGCACCCGGTTATCCCCCAGCTCCCGCAGTTCCATGGTGTACAGGGGCAGGCTGTGTTTTTCCAGCAGCTCCAGAATTTCCTCAGCCACCGGGGAATCACCCTCGAACCGCAGCAGATGAACACGCTTCCGTACCGCCACACCGGTAACACTGCCCGGGGCGGTTTCGGTACGTTTGCCCAGTATGTATGTGCCCGACGTGCCATTGCCAAAGGTGGAGGTGGAAAATATCGTTACCCCGTTTTTCATGGCGTAACTCACCGCCTCGGGGTTCAGCACCTTTGCACCGGATTCCGTAAGGGCAAGGGCTTCTTCGTAGGAAAGCTCCTTGATGGGTTTGACGCCCTCAAGCATACGGGGGTCGGAACTGCACACATATTCAACATCGGAGCATATCTCGCAGATATCCGCTCCAAGGGCCGCAGCCATGGCAACCGCCGTGGTGTCGCTGCCGCCTCTGCCAAGGGTTGTTACTTCACGCTTGTAGCTCATGCCCTGATACCCGGCGATAATCACCACCCGGCCCCGGGCAAGCTCGTCAATCACCCGCACCGGACGCACGTCGATAATCCGGGCGTCGGCATGGCTGTCGTTGGTCATGATACCGGACTGGGAGCCGGTAAAGCTGATGGCGTCTACACCCTCTTCCTGAATGGCAAGGCTCAACAGGGACATGGAGACCCGTTCCCCGGTGGACAACAGCATGTCCAGTTCCCGGGTGCGGGGCGCGGTGGTGATATCCCGGGCCATCTGCAAAAGGTGGTCCGTCTGACCGCTCATGGCGCTGACCACAACCACCACATCGTGGCCAAGGTTACGGGTAGCCACCACGCGACGGGCCACGGCCCTGATTTTTTCCACGTCCCCCACCGAAGAACCGCCGTACTTCTGAACTATGATAGCCATACTGTAATCCTGATATGGCGGCCAGGGGCCACCGGGGCCGTTACTGGCCGTTTATGGGATGTAGCAGACTTTCGTCCTCATCGCTGAAATTGCCGTCAACAAAATTGCGCACCTGGGGCAGATTGCTGTCCCGGATACCCTGAGGGCTGTCAACCAGCAAAATGCGCTTGTCATACAGCATTGCAATGCGGTTGGAGACCTCAAATGCAAGGCGCATTTCATGGGTCACCACCACAGAGGTAATGCCCAGCTTGCGCTGTAGCGACACGATCAACCGGCTGATGCGGCTGGTGTTGATGGGATCAAGGCCGGTGGTGGGCTCATCGTACAGAATAATTTTGGGGTCCGTTGCAATGGCCCGGGCCAGTCCCACCCGTTTTTTCATGCCACCGGAAAGTTCTGCGGGTTTCATGTCCGTAACTTCCGGCGCAAGACCCACCAGCACCAGTTTCTCCTGTACCCGGCGCTGAATATCGTCGTCGTCCAGCCCGCCCATAACCTCCAGGGGGAAGGCAATGTTTTCACCCACCGTCAGGCTGTCGAACAGGGCCGCCGACTGAAAGAGCATGGATACATTCCGCCGGATGGGCAAAAATTCCTCTTCGGACAAGCCGATTAAAGAGTTGCCCTCATACAGAATATCGCCTTCGTCCACGTCCAAAAGACCGATGAGCATTTTAAGCATCACGCTTTTGCCGGTGCCCGAAGCCCCGATCACCGTCAGGGTTTCACCCCGGTGAATGTCCATGGTGAGGTCTTCGTAGACCACGTTTTCACCAAAGGCCTTTGCCACGCCATGAAAGCTGACAATGGACTGAGGCTCACCGGTCAACGGTACGGCGAAATTTGTAATATCGTCCATGTCACATCACCATAAACAGCTTGGTCAAAATGAAATCCGCCAGCAGGGTGTTCACGCTGGTAGCCACAACGGTGCGGGTGGTTGCCACGCCCACGCCCTCGGTGCCGCCACGGGTATTGAAACCGTAGAAGCAGGCGATCATGGCGATAAAATAGCCAAAGAATATGCTTTTGGCGATGCCGCTGACATAATCGCCCATGGCAAGGCTTTCAAACATCTTGTTGTAGAAAAAGTAAAAACTGATGTTAAATTCAGCTTTGGAAAGCACCATGGCCCCAAAAATACCGATCAGGTCGGAAACCGTGGTCAACAGGGGCATAATAATCATGGACGCCAGCACCCGGGGAACAATGAGCTTTTTCACCGGGTCGGCTCCAAGGCCGCGCATGGCGTCGATCTGTTCCGTCACCGCCATACTGCCAAGCTCTGCGGTCATGCCCGCGCCAATGCGCCCCCCAACCATCAGGGCGGTCAGCACCGGACCCAGTTCGCGCAGAATGGAAATGGACACCACGTTGCCCACATACATGGTTGCGCCAAACTTGGTCATGGCATAACCAAACTGCAACGCCAGCACCATGCCGGTAAAGATGGCGGTCAACAATGCGATGGAGGTTGACTCAACCCCCAAACGATAAATTTGATAGCCGATTTCGCCAAATTCAAAGGGACGCTTCAGCATGGCCCCAAAGGTACGCAGGGCCAGAAGATTAATATCGCCAAATTTGACTAAAAGCCGGTGAAGAGCGGATAGCAGATGCATAGACCCTGCCTACTTTGAGGAAATCACGTTGAAGGAAGCCACCAGGGCGTCGAAGGTCTTTGCCGCCTTTGCAAAGGTTTCCGGCGGAGCCACAAGGGTGATGTCATAGGTGCAGTAACTGCGGTTCACCACCAGCATTTTCATACGACTGGGCACGCCGTCGAGGCTGCCGGATACATCGGTGATAACCCCTTCTCGCCCGGCAATGGAAATGGTTTCCTGACTGTGCACCTTCCGGTCCTGCAAACCGAACAGCAGATGCCGGGTCAGGGTTTCCGGGGTGGCGTCCTGGTATTCTTCGCAGGTGGAGTTAATGGAAATCACCGCAGCATAGCGCTTGTGGAAATACCCGACATCACAATCTTTTACATCGATACGCTTCCATGCCGGAGCCTTGGGAGTCTTGATGGTATACCTGGTATAATCGGTGCGGACGGTATCGCCCTTGATGGTCGCTTTGTTGGCGCACCCAACGGCCAGCACCATAAGTATGGCCACCATCAGCACCAGTATTTGTTTTTGATGCAGAGCGTTCACGGCTTAGCGTTCTCCCCGGGGTCGAATGTTGAAATCCTGCAACTCGGGAATTTCCCTGAGCATGTATTCCTTCAGTTTCCGCATCAGGCGGCTTTCGATCTGCCGGATGCGTTCACGGGTCACGCCGTAGGTTTCACCGATTTCCTGCAAGGTAAGCGGATCATCGGCCACCAGACGTTTATCAAAGAGATAGGCGTCTTTGGCAGCGAGAGTTTTGCGGAATTCCTTGAGTTTTTTGCTGAAGATATTCTGCACCTGGAAATCCGCCATGCGGTCATCCATGGGAGGACCGTCCTCGGTAAGGAAGTCCATATGGGTGTCTTCGCCGTCGGCGCCCACGGGAGCATCCAGAGAAAACTCGCTGCCCGCCATACGCTGGGTCATCTCTACAACGTCGTTTTCTTTGACGCTGAGGCTTTTGGCAATGTTTTCCGCAGAGGCATCCACCCCCATTTTACGCAGACGTTCCTGCTCTTTGCGCAGGTTGAAAAACAGCTTGCGCTGGGCCTGGGTGGAACCGATTTTCACCAACGACCAGTTATCCATGATGAATTTGAGGATATACGCCTTGATCCAGAAAGATGCGTAGCTGGAGAGCTTGACGTTTTTGTAGGGGTCGAAATTTTTGACCGCCTGCATCAGCCCCACGTTGCCTTCCTGAATCAGATCCAGCAGATTCATCCAGTAACGGCGGTAATCAAGGGCGATTTTCACCACCAGTCGCAGGTTTGCCGTCACCAGCTTGTGGGCCGCCTCGGCGGTGCCATCCTCAACGTATTTTATTGCGATGGCGCGTTCCTCTTCCCGCTCCAGCAAAGGATACCGCCGGATTTCCGACAAATACTGCTGCAGGGGTTCAAGGCGCACCACATCGGCGCTTTTGGCTTTCGCCGGAAGCAGAACCGTGGCTTCCGCCACATCAATGGGGTCTTTGGCATCATCACCGTCGTCATCTTCAACGTCATCCGCCGAAGCATCGATGACATCCACAACTTCGGGGGTTTCCGGGATATCAACCGCAGCGCCGTTTTCTTCAGAAGTCTTTTCTTCTTCGACCACTTCCATCTGTGCTGCTGCTTTTGCAGATTTTTTTTCTGCGGCAGGCTTTTTGCGGGCCGTGGTTTTCTTTGCAGCGGTTTTCGCTTTTGGTGCTGCTTTGGGTTTGGCGGCAGTGGTTTTCTTCTTTGGTGCAGCCTTTGCTTTGGCCGCAGTGGTTTTCGCCTTTGGCGCAGCTTTGGGTTTAGCTGTAGCAGTTTTCGCCTTTGGAGCAGCCTTTGTTTTGGCGGCGGTGGTTTTCTTCTTTGCAGCGGCCTTGGGTTTGGCCGCAGTGGTTTTCGACGTTCCGGCTGCCGTGGTCGATTTTTTGGCCCCTGCTTTTGGGCTGGCTTTGCTTGTCTTGTTTGCCATGTATTTCCTATCTGTCCCAATATATGTCCATAACCTCATTTTCTCTAACACAAAAACATTTGATACGCAAAAAATGTTCCCTGTAATGTATAAAACCGGAATCTCCACGGGCAAACCCCCGCTGAAGTCTTTTGACCGCAGACCCCCGCCGCTTTCTGCTTGACATTTCCCCATAACTGCAAAGATTTTTAAGGTAACAGGACACTGTTCAAAACGTATGAAAGAAAGGATCGTTTCCCATGAGCGATGCCACCACCCTGCCGCCCTGCGGCATATATCGAACCGGTACAGCCCTGGGGGCCGACCCCAAATCGGTCCCGGCAAATCGTCTGGTCATGTTCCATAATCACTCAGACAAAAACATGCCCTTTGTGCAGCTGCCAAAGGAAAACACCAACAATACCTGGACCTTTCACTCCATCGGCCCGGGGGTTGGCGAGGATGAAGACTTCATTGCCGCCCTGAAACCCCTGAAACCCCAGGGAGTCTATGTACTTATCAACAATATTCTCACCGGGGAAAACACCATCCCCAAGGGCACCCTGGTGCAGCTTGGCTACAACCGCAACGCCGATCCCATTCTCTTTTTGGGTTTCTGGCGCGATGGCACCGTGGCCTTCCCCAAAAAAGGCTATAAGTTCGATGACCTGGGTATTCTGGAAAACCTCCAAAGCACCATCCTGGCCAGCGCACCGCAGCAGGAGGAACCCCCGGAAAAATCCGTTATTCACTAGGCCTCCCCATCGGGGCACAGGGTGCCGATTACCGGCTTAACCCGTTGTCATAACTGATATTATAAGGGGATAATAAAGGCTTGCATTCTGGATTTCCTGCGCTATGGTGAAGCCGAAGCGGAGCATAGCACAAGGACGTTTATATGAAGCATACCCTGCATCCTGTTGTGGCAACCTGTTGTTTTCTTCTTTTGATCAGTGCATGCAGCACAGACGACAACCCCGGCGGCGGAACCCCGAATTTACATCTGAAGGGAAATCCCACCGATGTAGCTGTGGCCTACACCGAGGAACGCAATCCCTGCACCCAAAGAAACCCCTACCGGAATCTCTACTTCGGGGATCTGCATGCCCATACCACCGCATCCTTTGACGCCTACGGCTACGATGTGCGGCTGGGAGCGGAAGACGCCTATGCCTTTGCCCAGGGGCAGGAAGTCCTGCTGCCGCCTCTGGACGAAACCGGCCGGGGCACCCGCCCCCAAAAGCTGAGCCGCCCGCTGGATTTTGCCATGGTGTCGGACCACAGCGAATACTTTGGCGAGGTAAGTCTGTGCCGCGACCCGCAATCACCGGTGTACGAAAGCGACACCTGCCAGAAACTGCGGGAAGGCGGCACCGGCATTGTGGCGAAGTTCGGCATGCGCTACACCCACTCCAGCCCGTCACGGTTCAAGGACATCTGCGGTGAGGACGGCCACGGCTGCGACGACGCCATCAAAGAAGTGTGGCAGCGGCTCATCGGCGCGTCCCAGGATGCCTATGACCGAACCGAAACCTGCGCGTTCACCGCTTTTATCGGCTACGAATACACCAGCACCCTTTCGGCGGCCAACCTGCACCGGAATATCCTGTTCCGCAACGACGAAGTCATTGACGCACCGGTAAGCTATTATGAGGCTCCCCGGCCCGATCAACTGTGGCAGCAGCTTGACGAACAATGCCTGCAGGCGGGCTTTGGCTGCGACGTACTGTCGATTCCCCATAACTCCAACTGGAGCAACGGCACCCTGTTTGTTCCCCAATATGGCGAAGACGCCGACCCGGAAGAAGAGCTGCGCATCGCCGAACTGCGGGCAAAGCTGGAGCCGGTTGCGGAAATTTTCCAGCACAAAGGCGACATGGAATGCATGAACGGGCTGTCGGGTACCGGCGGCGCATACGATCCCTATTGCGAAAACGAGAAAATCCGCTTTGACGATCCCCTCAGCGATTGCGGCGACGACACCGGCGCCGGCGGGGTTTCCGACATCGGTTGCATATCCCGCTACGATTTTCTGCGCAACGTGCTGAAAAGCGGCCTGCGGGAGCAGCAGCGCCTTGGGGTCAATCCCTTCCGGCTGGGATTCATCGGCAGCACCGATACCCACAACGCCATTCCCGGCAGCACCGAAGAACAGACATTTCTCGGGCATGTGGGCATTTCCGATGCAGAGGCGGAAGACATCCTTGGCAACGGCAACGCCACCCACCGGGGCATCGTGAACAATCCCGGGGGTCTGGCGGCGGTGTGGGCCATGGAAAACAGCCGCGACGCCATTTTCGAGGCCCTGCAACGGCGGGAGGTCTACGGCACCAGCGGCACCCGGATCGCCCTGCGGTTTTACGGAGCCGACACCTTTGACGAGGCCATCTGCAACCGCACGAATCTGGTCAAACAAGGCTATCGCCAGGGAGTTCCCATGGGCGGCGACCTGCAAAATCTTTCGCACGCTCCGGTCTTTGTGGCGGCGGCGGACATGGACCCCGGCGCCGATGAGCTGCCGGGCTCGCCTCTGGAGCGTATGCAAATCGTCAAGGGCTGGGTAGATGCCGAGGGCAACCTTCGGGAAAAAATCTATCATCTCGCCGGGGATGAGCAGGCAGTTGCCAGCGCCGATGACGCCACCTGCCTGACCACCGGTGAGGGATACGAACACCTCTGCGCCCGGTGGCAGGATCCGGATTTTGATCCCGATGTTCCGGCGGTGTATTATGTGCGGGTGCTGGAAACCCCGGTCTGCCGCTGGAGCACGCCGTTGTGCAACAGCTTTGAAGAGGACGACCGCCCGCCCCGCTGCGCAGATCCCAACATCCGGCGCATTATTCAGGAACGGGCCTGGAGCTCTGCCATCTGGTATCAGCCCCCGGCGGAATAACACCACAACACCACGCTTTTCCCGGCACACGCAGGCAGTGGTTTGCGTGTGCTTTTTTGCGTGGGTTTTTATGGGTTTTGACGAATCCTGCGGCTTCTGCTATGAAGGGTCTCCCAACGAACACAAGGAGATCCCCATGACCCATCATGACGAAAAACTGCAAACAGTGGTCGCCGCCATCCGCAAAGCCGCTGAAAAGCGCAGCGGTACGCCGGTACGCTTTGACAAGGGAGCCATTTCCCACTTCGTGCCCAATCCCTATGCCGACAACAGCGGACGACCCAAAATCGATTTTTCCCCTTTTAACGAACTTTTGGAAATCGACACCAAGGCCATGACCGCCACCGCAGAGCCGGGCCTTAGCTTCGACGCCCTGGTGGACGCCACCCTGCCCTTGGGCCTGATGCCCTATGTGGTGCCGGAACTCAAAACCATCACCATCGGCGGCGCGGTTGCCGGTTGCTCCATCGAAAGCCAGTCCTTCCGTTACGGCGGATTCCACGACTCCTGCCTTGAATACGAGGCCGTCACCGGCACCGGCGAAGTCATCACCTGCTCCCCGGAAAAAGACCAGGATGTATTTCATCTGCTCCACGGCAGCTACGGCACCCTGGCCCGGCTGACCAAACTGACCTTCAAGCTGATGCCCGCCAAACCCTTTGTAAAAATGGAATACCGCACCCACACTACCTTTGACGCCTTTTGGGCGGATCTGAAGGAACGCTGCGCCGTGGCGGACTATCCCTTTATCGACGGTATTATTCACGGCCCGGACAAGTTCGTGCTGTGCCTTGGCACCATGGTTGATAACGCCCCCAGCGTGTCCGCCTATGACCGCCTGAATATTTATTACAAAAGCACGGCGGAAAAAACCGAAGACTATATGCTGGCCAAGGATTACTTTTTCCGCTACGACGCCGAATGCCACTGGCTGACCCGCACCCTGCCCCTAATGGAAACCAAGCCGGTGCGCTGGGCTTTGGGCGGTATGCTGCTGGGCAGCTCCAATCTCATTGCCTGGTCCGGTCGGGTAAAATCCCTGCTGCGGCTGAAAAAGCGCCCGGAAGTAGTGGTGGATGTCTTTATCCCCTCCATCCGTTTTGAGGAGTTCTACCGCTGGTATGAAAAGGACTTTGACTTTTTCCCCCTGTGGATCGTGCCCTACAACATGAAGGAAATTTACCCCTGGGTGGAAGATTCCTTTGCCGCTGAAATCGGCGACACCTTTATGATCGATGCCGCGGTCTACGGAAAGGTGAACACCGATCCCAACATTGATTACAGCGAGCTGCTGGAGAAAAAAGTGTATGAACTGCGGGGCGTCAAAACCCTGATCTCCCGCAATCACTACGACGAAGACACCTTCTGGAAAATCCACAGCAAGCCCCGGATTTCCGGCCTTAAAAAACGGCTGGACCCGGAGAATCTCTTTGGCGACCTCTACGAAAAATTCAAGCCGGAAAATTATTCCTGACCCTTACTCAATGACTCCTGCAAGCCTCTCACTGATTGTGAGGGGCTTTTTTCATACCCGGTATTTTCATCACAGCACCATGTCATTTTTGCCGTAGGGGCGGTCCCCTCGTGGCCGCCCCTGTGATTATAACCCCTATCCAAACCTTTCCCCATAAATGGAGAAAGGCTTTACGGATTGAAACAATTTTAGGCCAGGCATTCCTTACCGCTCTCTCCATTCATGGAGAGAGTTGGAGTGAGGTTATAATGAAAAGCAGGGCAAACCCGGTAAATTACAGGGTTTCCGTGACTCACCCCCCTTCCGTCATTCCCCTTATGGATTGGCCGTTGTCAATGAAAAAATGCTTTTTTCGCTGACCTTCCTTTCTCTGGCAGTGGTGAAGCCGGTATCACGGTCCTTTATGCGACTCTAAGTCACTC